>Ga0255347_1002105_pt1 | contig 29228 bp, 22 predicted proteins | sample wastewater_treat_2_FD_192479 | JGI IMG/M metagenome (GOLD analysis project Ga0255347, IMG submission 192479) | Wastewater microbial communities from Lulu Island WWTP, Vancouver, Canada - plant24 | ecosystem: Engineered > WWTP > Wastewater > Unclassified | place: Canada: Vancouver, British... | reverse complement strand
TTGGCCGGACCTGGGCCCGCTGTCTTGGGACACGGACGGCGACATGCTGCCCGACGGCTGGGAGATCCAGTACGGCCTCAACCCCTGCGAGTGCGCCACGACGAACAGCCCCGTCTGGGACGCCGACGGTGACGGTCTCGGCCTGTTCGACGAATATCGCTACTGCACTGACCCGACCAATCCAGATACCGACGGCGACGGCGTCTGGGACGGCGACGAGGTGCCGCACAGCCCCGGCTCGTGTCCCAACGACGCGGACGACGGCGGCGACCCGGCCAACTGCGTGAAGCTCAGGCTCACGGTGGGCGACCCGAGCGGCAGCGAATCCGAGCGCTGGAATATGGATGTCTTCGAGGAGGGCGCGGGGAGAGCCGTCTGCCACCACTGCGATGACGGCTTCGGCACGCCGGGCTCCGCAGAGTACTCGCTGGTCAAAGGCAAGGCGTACGCTTTCAGCCTGCGGTGGGTCGCCACCAACCTTGATGAGGGCCCCGACTACGACTGGCAGGCCAAGATCAACGACTCGACCGAGGCGGGCGCGCGCGAGGGATTATACGGCACCGGCGCGTTCATCGTCGAGGATCCGTGCGGCCTGCTGACGGAGTACACGGACGGCGGAGCCGATAACCTGACGGTCAGATGGGACGCAAGGGCTCTGCCCGCTCGCCGCTGTCGCGGGGCTTCTCGCCGCGATCGCCCTGTGGCTCGGCCTCCGGAGAAAGAGCGGCTCGGTATGAGTTCGCCGGGAAAGCATTCGGACGTAGTAAATGCGAGCACCCCAGTCGCATGTACTTTGACAAGTGACGCAAGCTGCAAAAAATTAAAATTCTAGGCCCGCTTGACACCTCCCCCTGTAATAGGGTAAATTGATTGTCCTTTTCGTTCCGGGACAAGTTTCCGGAACAAGCTGATTCCTCTTTGATGAAGGATGCAAACATGGAAGCGTATGCGATTTTACAGACCGGTGGCAAACAGTACCGCGTGACCACTGGCGACACAATAGAGATCGAGCTGCTGGATGCCGAGGTGGGCCAGGATGTCGACCTTGACACGGTTATGGCTGTGTCTGACGGCAAGGAGCTGAAAATCGGCATGCCGTACGTTGAAGGCTCCAAAGTCACCCTCACGGTGCTCGGGCACAAACGCGGCAAGAAACTAATCAATTTTAAGAAAAAACGGCGTAAGGGTTATTCGCGCCGGATGGGTCACCGTCAAGAGCTGACAGTGGCTACAGTCAAGGCGATAGCCTGAACTAAGGAGAGTGACTTATGGCAGGTGCGAGATCAGCGAAAAACGGACGCGACAGTAAATCCAAGCGTCTCGGAGTGAAACGTTTTGACGGGCAGGTCGTCCGCGCCGGCTCTATCATCGTGCGCCAACGCGGCACCAAGTTCCATCCCGGAACCAATGTCGGTTGCGGACGCGATTACACGCTCTTCGCCTTGGCGGACGGTGCCGTCAAGTTCCAGAAGGGCGGCAGGGTTGTGAGCGTAATTACTGCAGCCGTGTCCGGGTAATTTGCGCCGCGCCGCGCTCCGGACCTTTTGTGAAGACAAGAACTTTTGTAGATAGCGTAGAGGTACACGTCCGTGCCGGCAAGGGCGGCGACGGCGTCTGCAGTTTCAGGCGCGAAGCCTACGTGCCTCAAGGCGGCCCGGATGGCGGTGACGGGGGACGCGGCGGGAGCGTGTTCTTGCAGGGCAGCCGCGACACCGATTCTCTGATCGCCCTTTTATTCGCCCCCCAGTTGTTTGCCGAAGATGGCGCGGACGGACGCGGCCAGCAGATGTACGGACGCGGCGGCAAAGACCGCGTGGTAAAAGTGCCGTGCGGCACCGAGGTGTTCGATGTCGAGACTGGCCAGCAGATTGCCGATATCATTGAACACGGCGAGAAAGTCATCATCGCCACCGGCGGCAAAGGTGGTCTCGGCAATGTCCATTTCAAGACCGCCACCCATCAGGCGCCCACTGAGCACACGCTAGGCGAGCCGGGCGAAGAGTTCCGTCTGCGGCTGGAACTCAAGACCATCGCCGACGCGGGACTGCTGGGCTTCCCCAATGCCGGCAAATCATCGTTGCTGGCCTGCGTCAGCGCGGCCCGCCCCAAAATCGCCAACTACCCCTTCACCACCCTCCACCCCATCGTGGGCACTATCCAGTACCCGGATTTCTCGCAACTGCGTGTAGCGGACGTGCCCGGCATCATCGAGGGCGCTGCCAGCGGGGTCGGTCTCGGCACAGATTTCCTCAAACACGTCGCCCGCTCAAAACTGCTGGTTTACGTGATTGACATGGCAGGCACCGACAACCGCGAGCCGTGGCAGGACTACATCAAGCTACGCCGCGAGGTGGAACTCCACGACCCCGCGTTGCTGGAGCGCCCTTCACTGGTGCTGGCCAACAAGATGGACGCGGAGAACGCCCCTGACAACCTGAAGCGTTTTGTGAAAGAGTGCGGCATGACGCCTCTGGAAATCTCCGCGCTGGATCCCGATCACCCCGGGGTTGCGCTATTCAAGCGCCGCCTGCACGAAATCCTGCGCCCCATGCCAAAAGGCTCGTGGGGAAGACCGCACCCGAAACATGGCGTCCAAGCCACCCCCGCCGCCATTCACGACGGCGAGATCATTACGGAAGACGCGCTCAAGGCCGCGCCGTTCTTGGATATAGGATGAGGGGGGAGAAGTGCGTTAGTTCGTTAGTGCATTAGTGCGTTAGTGCATTAGTGCATTAGTGCATTAGTTCATTAGTGCGTTAGTGGGCTGATCAGACGGTTCGGACAGATCTGGCTGGCAGGGCGGGTTCCCCCTGCCTGTGAGGGTACGCACGCAGACAGGCGAAACGCCTCGGATGCCTCAGGGATGCGTCCCTACCAGAACCGCCGAGCCTACCGGGACTGCCGAGCAACGCCCCCTAAAAACCCTCTGTGTCCTTTGCGCTCTCTGTGGTTTCATTCCCCGATCCATGCCCCGGTTCCCGCCCCCGGCACCGGCCCCCCACTAACGCACTCATGCACTAATTAATTAATGAACTAGAGGGCGGCTTGCGAGCCGCCCTTCCCGCCTCTACCCCATCACCGGATGTGACAGCAAAGCATCGGTCTGCTCATCCGTCCCCACTGTGATCCGCAGATACTGGCCGGTCATCTCGCCGGGGAAATAACGGACATAAATCTTGGCTTCCCTCAACGCCGCGAAGATCCGTGCGGCGTCTCCATGCGGCGGCCGCGCGAAAATGAAATTGGTCTGCGAATCGCAAACCCGCCAGCCGCGCTGCCGCAGTGCCGCTGTCAGCCGTTTCCGCGTGGCCTGTATCCGCTTCACATTCGCGCGCATGTGTTCGAGATCTTCCAGCGCCGCCATGCCCACCACCTGCGCGAGCATGTCCATGTTGTACGAGTCTTTGATCTTGTACAGCGCCTCGATCAAATCGGACGGCCCCGCCACATAACCCAAGCGCACCCCTGCCAAAGAGAAAGACTTTGAAAGGGTGCGCATCACCAGCGTATTGGCGTTATCCGCACACAAAGCCAAGCCCATGCAGTCGGTATCCGCGAAATCCACATAAGCTTCGTCGATCAGCACCACGCCGTTGAAGTTGTCACAGAAACCGGCCACCGCCGCCCGGTCGAAAACCATGCTTGTGGGCGCGTTGGGGTTGGTCATGAAAAAGATCGAGGCCGCATAATCCTCCGGCATCCGCCATGTGAAATCATCGTTGATCCTAACCGGACGTTTTTCCGCGTTACGAATATCCGCGAGAACCGGATACAACGAGTATGACGGCACGAAATAGCCGACACTGCCGTCGTCCTCTACAAAAGCCCGCGTGCAAAGCGCCAATATCTCGTCGGAGCCGTTGCCGACAAAAACCTGTGCGGGTGAGCAGCCGTGTATATCAGCGATCCGCTGCCGCAGGGCCGTGAAAACCGGGTCAGGATAAAGCCGCAGCCGCGCGCAGTCAAAAGCCTGCAACGCTGCCGCCACCTTGGGGCTGGGCGGATATGGATTCTCATTGGTGTTGAGTTTGATAACGTCCGGAACCTTAGGTTGCTCACCGGGCGTATAGGCTTCTAAAGCCTGAACATTTTTGCGGATATACATAGATGCTGCCACATTGTTGGGTTAGTACCTTATCGGCTGATATGACCAATAAAAAACAATTTGTTTTCACCCTCGCTCTCTGAGTTGCGGGCTTTGCTAGGGGTTAAGGTTGTGAGGGGTTGAGGCTGGTAGGCTGTGAGGGAATATGCTACGGGTCGCATCAAACTTCCTAACTTTTTTGTGGTTGTTCATTCGTACAGCCTTACAGTCTCACAGCCTTTTGGGTTGCGGGCTCCGCCCGCGTTAGATCAGTGATGCGGATTAAATTATCATATTCCGTCGCGTCACGCCAACTCTACACGGAAAGTCACCGACGTACCTTGTCCGGGAGCGCTTTGCACCTCCAGTGTTCCGCCGATCTCTTTCATACGCTTTGCCATGTTGTCGAGACCGTCATGGCCGACCTTCACGCTGTTGCCGGGCTCAAACCCGACCCCGTCGTCTTCAACCCTTACCTCCAGCACATCCCCTTCGATGGACATGACGATTTTAACCTGGCTGGCTGAAGCGTGTTTGAGCACGTTACCCACCGCCTCGCGCACAGCCAGCAGCAGGTGGTGACGCGTCTTGGACGCGATCACCCGCCCCGTCAATTCAGCCGGACGTGAAAAATGGAAACGCAACCCTGAATTGCCCAGAAAATACTCCGTGTACTGCTCGAAATAGCTGATGAAAGGCTCCCACCCGTCATTCGCCGGATTCACCGCCCAGACAATCTCGTCGACATTTCTGGCCAATTCATTCGCCACGTCATAAATCTGATCCAAGCGCTTATGTACATCCCCTTTATCCAAATCGTTTTGCGCCAGTTCGCTGAGCGTGGCCACCACCGACAACCCGTTGCCGAGATCGTCGTGGATATCGCGCGATATGCGCGCCCTTTCCAACGCCAAAGCCTCCTCGCGCTTCATCAGCGCCATTTGCAACTGATACCGGTGCAACAGCTCCCAGCGCGCGACCAGAAAAACAGCCGCAGCCAGCACCACCGCCAAACACAGGTAAAACCATGGCGTCTGCCAGAAAAACGCCTTGACCCTGAAACTGAATTCCGTCCCCCGCGTGTCCCACTTGCCGCCAGCTTCAGAGATAACCCGCAAGGTATAACGCCCGGGCGGCAGCCATTCGAAAACCGCCACCCGATCCGCCTGCACCGGCGACCAAGCAACATGTAACCCATCGACACGAAAACGGAAACGGATGGAATCCGGCGCGCCCGGCGCCAATGACGCCAAGTGGAACACGACATTACGCGCCCCCGGTCCGAACTCCATCGTCCCCATGCCGCCCTTGATATTATCCGCCACTTTCTTGCCATTTACAAAAATCTGCTCTATCACTGTCACCGGCGCGACTTTCGAAAACTCGACCTTTTGCGGGTCTACAATCGCCACCCCGTTTTCGAACGGGAACCAGATTTTACCCCCGACAGCCGAACCCGTTCCGCCGACCCCGCCCATGCAACGCCGCCCGGGCAGGCCGTCTGCTTCACCGAAATGCAACATGCTCACCGTCAAGTCGTCACGTCCGCCCGACATAACCAACTGTTCCAGATCGCCGACGCTGACACACAGCACCCCGTCTGTGGCCCCCACCCACAAGCGTCCAAGCCCGTCTTCGGCGACCTGTAACACCGCACCGCCGAAGACCCCAGACTGACGCCCTAGATTGACAGCGTTGCCAGCTTCGAGTTTGAAAAGACCCACAGTAGTGCCGACCCACAAATTCCCTTTTGAATCACGGCACAACGCCCGCGGATAACCCTCCAGCCCTGTTTCACGCCCGTACAACCGCTGTGCGCCGTCAACACCCAGGCGCAACACCCCCAACCTTTCACAACAAACCCAGAGCGTGCCGTCATCGTCACGGTGTACAGCACGCACCGGATCAACGATCTCCGTTCCGCGTATAACGGCTTTAGCCAGTTCCCCGGCAACATTGACGCACATCAGCCCTTGCGGCGTTCCGGCCAACACGCCGTATTCCGGATCTTCCATCAGAGCATAGACCGTGTGCACCACCGGCATGCTGTAGTCACTTTGCGGAACAAGCGCGATGCTTCCTTCATGGCTCATGAACAGCCCGCCGCCCAAAGTGCCGAACCAGACCCGCCCGCGCGCGTCCTGCAACAGCGCGCTGACCGGCACATCAGCATCGAGATACACCGTCTGCAACAATCTCCCCTCATCCGGAGTCAGACGCACCGCCAAACCTTTGTAACCGACCCAGACGCCGCCATCCTGTTTGTGCCAAATGGAGTAAGCCGTGCCAGAGGTGGCCGCCCCCTCCGATCGCAAAGTCCTCACGGTTTTTTTGCGCGCCCGCAACAGCCCGCCGTCACACGCGGCCCACACAGTCCCGTCACGGCCCTCAATCAGCGCATTTACCGACAGACTGCCCGGCGTGTCCTGCTCGGCGATGGGGCGCCAAGCCCCGTCATGCCAGCGGAACATCCCGGCGGGATTCCCGATCCATAACGAACCGTCTGACACCTCCAGCATGGTCTTGACAATGCCCGCGTTCTCCGGGAAACCGACCGGCGTCCACATGTCGTCCTCACGATATGCCAGCCCGTTAGGCCCATGAATCCAAAGCCGTCCGGAGCCGCCAGCCCGCACCCCGTCCGCAGCCTCTACCAGAAAATCCGGCAACCTCATGCTGTGATCGTCAAACTTGCCGCCGGAATACTCCACCAGCCCGTTCCAAGCCGTCATCCAGACACTGCCCGCCTGATCTGCCGCCGCGTCTGTGACCGCGCCCAGCGTAGCCCTGTCGTCAGGCGGCACCGGACAAAGTTTCGTCACGAATGTCGTTGATATATCATCGCTGCAGGCTGTCGCCTCCAGCAGCCCCCGCTCGGCATAAGCGCGGATCACGCCATCGGCGGTCTCGACCATGCCGAGCACGCGGCCTGCGCCGCCGCCGACCGCTTCAGCAGCGGGCCACACCTGCCAAGCGCCGTCGAGGTAACGCGCGATCCCCCCCGCACCATAAACCCACACACCACGGGATCTCCCGCAGAAAACGCCAGCCAAACCGCCGGTTTGCCGTTTCACGGCTTCCGGCACGTCCGCCTCCGCAAAGTCTACGCCGTTGAAGCGGATCAGTTGCCCGCTCGTGACCAGCCAGAGATATCCGTCCGCAGCCTGCGCCAACCCCAGCACCGGGCTGCCCGGCAAACGGTCTTCAACAGTCCAAAGCTGCAGGGCATAGGCATCGGCTGCCGAGCACTTGGTAGCCAGGGCCGGCCGTGCCGCCAGCAGCACCGCAACCCCTGCGACCACGAGCAAACATTTATGCGCGCTTGCTGTCACCAACACCATCCTCGCTGATAAACCCGGCGAATTTCTCGAAAAAACCTGTCGTCACTACATTGTATTCCGCCAGCGTGCGGCAGACACGCACTGCCTGCCATATCCGCTCGCCCTGACGCAGCGACTGGTGCAGATAGCTCCACAGCTCTTTCAGGCGCCCCAACACCGCCGCCGGACCGTAAAGTTCACTGTTGCAGACAGCCAGATAGTCATCAAGGAAACCTTTGAGCCGCTCCGGCAAAGGCTCTGCCTGCCGCCCGCCGGCCAGTTCCCCGAACAGCCACAGGTTGATCACAGCGCCGCGCCCGACCATCCAGCGCGTGACCTCCGGAAAACGCTGCTTTAAGCGTTGCCAACCCTGAAGCGTGCGGATGTCGCCATTGTAAACCAAGGTATGGCGGCACGCTGCCAGCGCTTCGGCAAAAGCATCGAGCGCAACCGCGCCCCCGTACATCTGCCGCGCCGTGCGCGCGTGGACGGTCACCTCGCGCAGCGGGTAAGCGTTGATCAGTCCCATGCGCTGTGCCAGCAAATCAGGAGCCTCAACCCCCAGCCTGACCTTAAGCGAAAAACCGCCGGGCATCTCATCGCACCCGGCTTCCAGCATACGCTCCAAAACCTCCGCATCGCGCAACAAGCCCGCGCCGCGCCCTTTTTTGACCACCAGCGGGAAGGGGCATCCGGCATTCAGGTCCGCGCACCTATACCCCATGTCCTTGAAAGCGCGCAGCAACGTGCGCAATTGCGCAGGGTCTTTGCCCAGCACCTGCGGTATCAAAGGCACGGACTGGCCGAAATCCGGATCGATATCCTTCAGCAACGCGGGCTTGACCCTCTCCCCCGCATAGGTGGGGATGAACGGCGCAACGGCTCGGTCAGGCGGCGTGAACCATTTGGCGTGCAGGTTACGGAAAGCCCGCACCGTCACCCCGCGCAACGGCGCCAGGCAAAAATCATCCTTTTTAACGGAAGCTGTCATCGGACGTAACGTTAGCACACCTCCGCCTCCTGTTCAAGACGCGCCGGATAAAGAGGGAAGAGAGAATAAGGAAGAGGGAAAAAGAGAAAGAAGAGAAGGGAAGGGAAGAGAAGAGTTAATTAGTGCGTTGGTTCATTAGTGCCTTACGATTCGACAAGCGCAATAAAAAACAAGTTGTTTCTCACACGAAGGGCACAAAGGCACGAAGGATTTTTTAGGGGTGTCGCTCGGCAGGGAGCAGGGGGAACCACAGAGGTAAGATTGAATTGGGTCGCGGGCTTTGCTAGGATGAAGGTTGTGAGGGGTTGAGGCTGGTAGGCTGTGAGGGAATATGCTACGGGTCGTATCAAACTTCCTAACTTTTTGTGGTTGTTCATTCGTACAGCCTCACATCCTCACAGCCTCACATCCTCACAGTCTCACATCCTCACAGTCTCACAGCCTCACAGTCTCACAGCCTTAACACCCACCAGCGGGCATCCGCCCGCGCACCTCACTATTCACTCTTAACTCTTAACTTTTCACTAATTAAATCCGCGCCCGTCATAATTTCAGGCTTCAAATACAGGCGGGGGTGGAGTATAGTATAAAGAATTATGTTGAAAGGATTCCCTCTCCTGTTTTTTTTCGTTGTCGCGGTGTTTACCCTGACATCTGCGGATCGCGCCTCGGCGGATTGCGGCGGAACAGCCGCCTGGCGCACTTTGCGGCATGTGCAAAACGCCGTGGGCACAACCAACTGTGTTTGGGATGATGAATCGGTTTGCGTGTCAAACGAGCGGCAGACCGTGCGTTTTTACCACAACCGCCGCAAGGCCGAGGTCAATGGCGTGACCCTGTGGCTGAACGCGCCGACTGACGGCTCGGCTCCGAAGGGCGACTGGCGTATGGCAGGGGTCGACCTTGACCTGTTGCGCTTGGCCGTGCTGCAGGATGCCGAAGGACCGAAAAAACGCCTGCATGTTTTGCTCGACCCCGGGCACGGCGGCAGCGACGGCGGCGCCAGCAGCCTTGACCCGCCTGTCAACGAGAAAGACTTTAATCTGGAGATGTCCCGAAAAATCGGCGCGGCTTTGAAAAAACTAGGGTTCAAAGTCAGTTACACACGGACCGGCGACGACACCCTGACTTTGGACGAGCGTGCGCGTATGGCCCGCAAAAAAAAGCCCGACCTTTTTGTCAGCATCCACGCCAACCACGCCGGCAACGGCGATGCCCAAGGCGTGGAAACCTATATCCTGCCCCCCAGCGGTTTTCCCGGAACAGCCAATGGCAGCCGTGCGCGCGGCTGGCAAATCGGTAACCGTAACGATTACCACAACATGATGTTGGGGTTCTCGATCCACCGCGAGCTGACCGTGCTGACCGACACCATCGACCGCGGCCTCAAAAGACAATCCTTTTTCGTGCTGCGCGAGATAAGCTGCCCCGCCGTGCTGCTCGAATTCGGCTTCCTCTCGAACAGCGACGAAACCCGCCGCATGTTGGATCCGGAGTGGCAGGAACAGAGCGCCGCCGCTGTTGCCGCAGGCATAGCCTCATACGCTAAAAAAGTCGACAACCTTGATCAGGCTGTTGCCGAAAAAAGAAAACGTGACGCTGAGGCTAACGAGCGCTGGCGCAAACGCTTGGAGTTGGCCGCCGCTCAAAAACAAAAAGCCGTTACCGCGCAGTCTGAAAAAGCCACACCTGTAGAGTCAGAACCTGTGTCAGTGCCGGTGACAGAGCCAGTTGAAGTTGTGCAGGCGCAGGACAACCTGCCAACAGTCGCGAGTGTAGGCAAGCCATTGCCTGCCTATGCCGATGTGCCTGACCCCGCCCCTGTCCGGATTTCTGTCGCCGAACCGTTGCCGCTGATTGCGGACGCGGAGCAGCTTACGGACGCTGTGCCGACCGCAGAACCGGAAACGGACAAGCCCGTTACACCCGCCCCAAAAGTGACCGTCATCACCGGGACAAACACCGCCCCGGTTCAGATCGACGCCCTGTTTGATTTTTACGAAACCGGTAAAGTGCAACAACCATGAATAACACAACCAACCATGACAAAGGCCGCGAGGCCGACAAGCAGGCCCGGCAACAACTTTTGCATACCGTTCTATTGTCTGTCGCGGTAATGCTAATCCCGATCCTAATAGGCTTCCTTTTCGTAATGGTCGCAGGCAAAATCAAGCCCGCACCTGCTGCCCATGAAGCCGAAAGCGTTGTCAGCGTGGCTAACCGCATGCATGAACTCGGTAGCGCCACCAACAAACAGATGCTGGCGCGACTGCGCTACAACCTGCGCACGAAAGGCCTGCCAACCGATGAGGTCAACCTGCGACTGTGGGCAGCCGAACTCTCTGAGCCGACGCGAATTTTTCAAATCGCCCCCCCTGAAAAAAATAAAACGTGGAACTGGATTCTCTCGCACGACGGCGCATATGCAATAGCGGTCAGTGTGCAACACGACAGTCTGGACCGGCGCGATGTCGGCCTCTATGACCTGATGCAAGGCAAATGGCTGTGGCAAAACAAGATCCTGTGGCCGGATTCCCACGGGCAACCTTATGTCTTTAACGGTCACCTGATCCTGCGTTATTCCAAAAACGCCTTGCGCTTCGCTCTGGAACTCGATAACGCCGGACGCATTATCAGCATCGACACTTTAGGCCCCGGCCACATTCCCACACTGTCGCGCCCGCCCGCAGACCCGGCGCTGCCCGGCCTGCCGTTGGCGATCGCGAAGGGCGTGGTCTTCACGGCTGACCGAGAAAACCCCGACTGCCTTAACGGTTATGCCACAACGAGATTGCCGGGATTGCGTTATGCTGGAAAAGGCGATGACAATACGATCTTCTCCGGCAACGGCTTTTTGAAATTCGCAGCCAAGGCCGGCGATATCCTAGTTTATGACAGCCTGACACTGACCCTGCTGCAAAAGATCAGCGCCTGGCGTCATACCTCCAACACCAGCGTCACGGGGATGCGCACCGATGACGACGGTGCTTTCCTTTCAGTTTTCCTGACCACAGAATTCGCCGAAAAGCCGCCGGTGCGGCGCGACTGGCAAATCAACCTGAACCTGTACACAGGGCAGAAGGAAACGCTCTTCACGCAAGACACCTCAGTGCCGGAGCGCAAGACGAGCGACAAAGCGCAGACACCTGACGGACGCTGGACGTTTTACGCTGCTGGTGACGGAATGCTGACGCTTTCTTGCTCCGAGTCTAATCGCATAGCAGCCAAGCTGCCTCTGGACGCCATGGGCATAGAAGGCCCAATCAGCGACCTCGCGTTCCTGAGCGGCGGCCGCCATCTGCGCATCCGCCAAGGCGACAACTTCTGGCTGCTGGACTTCGCCATTGCCAGCGGTTACGGCGACCTTGCGGCACGTTGCGCCGCCAACGCCCTTCCCGATGAAGAGCGCGAAATGTCGCCAACGCCCAACCACCGCCTGCTGCGACCGCCTAAGAAGCCGCAAGACAGCTCTTTGTCTCCCGACCCGGATGACTTGACGAACACCAAGGACTCACCCCCACCTTGGCCCGCCGCTATGGCACTTAAAGCGGAACTGCTGGCAGCGCATCAGGCATGGGGTTATGCGGCAGACGCGCTCGAAAAGGCCGGCACGTCGCAGGAGCGCGATCCCCGCGCACCCGGCGTTAACCTGCTGTTGTTGGCCCGCTACCAGATCCTCGACGGACAGAAAGCCAAGGCGCGTGAAACCTGCCGCGCCGCGCTCAACAAACTTATCGCCGACCCCTCCGGGCACAACCGCATGATCCGTTATCATTTGCAAGGGTTGTACTTTGCGGAAGACCTGCGTTCTGACAACAGGAGATAAAGCTAATGGACAAACATGACCTAGTCAACGCGCTTTGCGATTTCAACGCTGACACCCGCCGCCGCGCATTGAAAGCGCTGGCCGAAACAGTGACTTTCCCGCAGTACGGCACGAATTTCAACATGCACTGCCACTCGTTTTTCTCATACAACTCGGAAGGGTGGTCTCCCTCGCGCGTGGCCTATGAATGCCGCGCACGCGGACTGTGCGCTGCGGCTTTGTGCGACTTCGATGTCTTGGACGGGCTGGACGAGTTTCTGGAGGCTGGCAGGTTGCTGGCGCTACGCACGGCAGTACACCTCGAAACGCGCGTTTTCGTAAAAGAGCTGGATGCCGCAGACATAAGCTCGCCGGGAGAGCCCGGTGTCGCTTACATCATGGGCTGCGGATTCACCGGCGTCCCAGCTGCGGATTCAGAAACGGGCAAAACCCTTGCGGCCCTGCGCCAAGGCGCGCAGGACCGCAATCTGGCCCTGATAGCGCGCGTCAACGCCGCTTTGCCCGCGATCGCCTTGGATTACGCAAAGGATGTGCTGCCGCTCACCCCGAAAGGTGTCGCCACCGAACGCCATATCGTGCGGGCATACAACACGCGCAGCCGTGAGGCCTTCACCGAACAGGCGGCGCGCGCCGCCTTCTGGGCGCCGCTACTAAAATGCTCTGCCGAAGCCTTCCCGGCCATCGAAACGGACGTGCCGAAACTGGAAGACCTGATCCGCGGGGCACTGGCTAAACGCGGCGGTTTGGGTTACATCCAGCCTGACGAGAAAACCTTCCCGTCCGCCGCAACGTTTGTCGCGTGGGTCAAAGCCTGCGGCGCTATCCCCACCATCGCCTGGCTGGACGGAACCAGCGGTGGAGAGGCCGACGCGGACCGGCTGCTGGACCTGATGACCGGCATGGGGTGCGCAGCCCTGAACATCATACCTGACCGTAACTGGAACCTGAAAAAACCTGACGAAGCCGCGCGCAAACAAGCTTTGCTGGACGAGATCGTCCAGAAATGCGCTCAGAGGAATCTGCCGCTCAACATCGGCACGGAGATGAACAAGGGCGGCCTGCCTTTCAGCGACGACATCACCAGCGGCGTGCTCAGCAAATATGCCGCCATCTTCACGCAAGGCATGCGGATCATGGTCGGCCAGACCTTGCTGGGCCTCTACGCTGACGCGCCCTACCTCGGGGCGCGTGCCGAGGCGGAGTTCAAGGACATCGCGAAACGCAATGACTTTTATGCGGCGGTCGGCGCGCTCCCGGCGCTGACCAACCGCCAAGCCGGCGAGCTGCTTGAGGCCGGCCATGACAAAGCCTACAGCATGTTGGCCGATGCCGCCGCTAAACAAGGTTGACCCGCGCGCGGTTCATCCGTCATACTGAATTGTTTCAACAAAGGGGTTTTATGATACTTTCAGGAACTTACACCGCTTTGATCACACCGTTTAACAATGACGGCAGCATCGACTACAAAGCCTTGCACGATCTTGTGCAATGGCAGATCGAGTGCGGCATCGAAGGCTTGGTGCCCGTGGGCACAACCGGCGAAGCCCCCACACTGGATTTCGACGAGCACGCAAAGGTCATCGAAGCCACCGCCGAGGCTGCGGCAGGCAAAGTCAAGATCATCGCCGGCACTGGCGCCAATTCGACCGCCGAGGCTCTGGCACTCACCAAAGACGTGCTGCAATCAGGCGTCGACGCCACGTTGCAGGTCACGCCCTACTATAACCGTCCTAACGCGGAAGGGCTTTACCGCCACTTCTCGGCTGTGGCCGATCTGGGGCTGCCCGTGGTGCTCTACAACGTGCCCGGGCGCGCCGGCCGCGAAATACCGCTGGATGTGGTCGTGCGCATGTCGGCGCATGAGAAAGTGGTTGCCATCAAAGAGGCCGCTGGCAGTGTCGACCGCGTCAGCGCCATCCGTAATGCCTGCGATTTGCCGGTGCTGTCGGGTGACGACAGCCTGGCCCTGCCCATGATCAGCGTCGGCGCCTGCGGCGTTATCAGCGTCGCCTCCAATGTCATACCCAAAGAGGTTTCCTCCATGGTGCGCCTCGCCCTCAACAATGACTTGTCAGCCGCGCGTGAGATGCACCGCACCTATTACCCGCTCTTCCGCGATCTTTTTATCGACACCAATCCCGTGCCGGTCAAGACGGCGTTGGCCATGATGAACCGCACCGGCCCGGCCTTCCGCCTGCCGCTGTGCGAACCTACAGATAAAATCAGGGAACAATTGACATGTACCCTGCGCAGTTTTGGACTGGTCTAACCCTTTCAGAGAAAGTGTTTTTATGAAAATCGCGATTCTTGGAGCAGCCGGGCGCATGGGGCAGAATCTCTTGCGTTGCGCTGGACGGATTGAAGGATGTGAGATAATTGCCGCCACCGAAAGCCCCGGCCACCCGGCTATCGGCAAATGCGTGAACGTCGCGGGCGACATCAGGCCGGGCACAATCCCTGACGGTTTGCTTTATACTTCAGCGTGGCCCGGGAACGCCGAGGCCGTGATCGACTTCACCTTCCATACCGAGGCAATCCCGAACCTGACACAGGCGGTCGCTTGTCGGCAAGCTTACGTGTTGGGCACCACCGGTCTGAACGACCAAGAAAAGGCCGCAGTGCGCTCTGCCGGTGAAAAGATACCTATCGTCTGGGCGCCGAACATGAGTTTGGGTGTCAACCTGCTGACCGAGCTGGTGCGCCGCGCCGCCGCTGTCCTGGGGCCGGAATATGATGCCGAGATCGTGGAGATGCACCACCGCCTCAAGCAGGACGCTCCCAGCGGAACCGCGCTGGGCTTGGCCGAAGCCCTTGCCGAGGGACGCGGCGTGAAACTCGGCGAGGTCGCGTGTTTCGGCCGCAAAGGCATCACCGGCGAAAGGCCCAAGGGTCAGATCGCGCTGCACGCGCTACGCGGCGGCGCGGTGGTGGGCGACCACACCGTCATGTTCGTGGCCGACGAAGAGCGCATCGAACTAACCCATAAAGCCAGCAGCCGCGAGGCCTTCGCCACCGGCGCACTGCGCGCCGCGCTCTGGTTGGCGGGCCGCGCTCCGGGCGTCTACAACATGCGGCATGTGCTGGGCTTCGAGCCCGTGTGAGACCGGAAGGCGGAAGTGCAGACCGATCACACTTGCCGAATGCCAGCCCATGCGGCAATCCTGTCATTAGGCAGCAACTTGGGCGACCGCATGCAGTCGCTCGAACAGGCGTGCAAGCTTATCGCCAGCCATCCGGACATACGCATCACCGCGACCTCGCCGATATATGAAACCGAGCCCTGCGGCGCGCCCGAGGCTTTCGCCGCGTTGCACTACCTCAATATGGCCGTCATTGTCGAAACCAGCCTGCCGCCCTTCGCGCTTTCCGATGTCGTCCACGCCATTGAACAAACCATGGGCCGATGCCGCACCGCCTGTCCGAACCTTCCGCGCAACATCGACATCGACATCATCTGCCACAGCGCGATCACGCTGGCAACGCCCGACCTGACCCTGCCGCACCCGCGCGCCCACCTGCGCCGTTTTGTGCTGCAACCCATCGCGGACCTCCTGCCCGGCCTGATCCTGCCCGGCCAGACCAGCACCGTGACAGACCTCCTGCGCAACCTGCCCGAAACGCCGCGTGTCGTACGGATGAGAAATCGCGTCCAAAACGGATTGCGGCAATGACACCCGCCGCCGTTTTTGATAGAGTTTCGGATTATTTAACGGAAGGAATCAGCAGAGATGTCAAACGAGCAAGCGCTTTCAAGCAATGAGTACCGGGATCAGCGCATCGCCAATCTGAAAAAGTTACAGGAATTAGGCTTCGGCCCCTCAAGCAAGGCTTTTGCCCGCACGCGCCTGTCTGAAATCAAGCGCGATTTCGTAGAGGAAAAGACCGTCAGCGCGGCAGGACGCCTCATGACCGTGCGCCGTATGGGCAAGGCCGCATTCGCCACCTTCAGCGACGGCACCGCCAGTTTCCAGGTTTTCATCAAGAAAGATTTGCTGGCACCAGAAGCTTTCGAAGCCTTCGCGTATCTGGACCTCGGCGACTTCATCGGCGTAACCGGACGCCTCTTCACCACCCGCACCGGCGAGCCGACCATCGAGGTGCATGAGTGGACTTTCCTGAGCAAGGCGATCATGCAGCCGCCGGAGAAGTATCACGGGTTGCGGGATGTCGAGGAGCGTTACCGTAAGCGTTATCTGGATCTGATGATGAACCCTGAATCACGCGACCGCTTCAACAAGCGCAGCGCCATCCTGGCCGAAATCCGCGCCTTTCTGCAGGAGCGCGGCTTCATCGAGGTCGAAACCCCCATCATGCAGCCGCAGGCCGGGGGTGCCGCCGCCAAGCCGTTCGTCACCCACCATAACGCCCTCAACACCGAAATGGTCATGCGCATCGCCCCGGAGCTTTATCTGAAGCGGCTGATCGTGGGCGGCTTCGACAAAGTTTTCGAAATGGGCAAAGATTTCCGCAACGAGGGCATCGACCGCACCCACAATCCGGAATTCACCGTGCTGGAGGTCTATGAGGCTTTCGGCGATCGCACCTCAATGCAGAACCTGATCGAGGGCCTGCTGCCGCACCTGTGCCGTGCGGTCCTAGGCTCTATAACAGTCGAATACGGCGAAGCCAAGGAAGTGCTGGACTTCACCCCGCCTTACCGCGAGGTCACCTATCACGACATAATCCGGGAGGTCATGGGCGCGGACTGGTTCGGCCTCACACTGCAAGGCGCGCGTACGCGGGCACAGGACAAGGGCGTGGAAATCGACCCCTCCTGGAGCCAACTGATGATCACCCACGAGGTTTACGGCAAGGTGGTCGAGAAGACCCTGCGGCAGCCGACCTTCGTCACCCGCCTGCCGCGCCAATTCGTGCCGCTGGCCAAAACCTGCGAGGACAATCCGGATTTGGCGGATGTCTTCGAGTTCGTGGTCGCGGGCAAGGAACTCTGCCCCGGCTACACCGAGCAGAACGATCCGTTCGCGCAACGCGCCGCCTTGGCGGACCAGGCCGGCGACAACCCCGAAAAGATAGATGAGGACTTCATACTGGCCCTGGAGCACGGCATGCCCCCCACCGGCGGGCTGGGGCTGGGCATCGACCGGCTGGTGATGTTGCTGACCGGCACCGAGGTCATACGCGACGTGATCCTTTTCCCCCAGATGAAACCTGCGGGAGAGTGAGGGGGGACGAGAGAAGAGGGAAGAGGGAAGAGTTAATAGTGAGGTGTTAAGGCTGTGAGGCTGTAAGGGAGGGACGAGCGTGCCGCGCCGCGCGCGGAGTCAGGAGCTAAGGACGGCTCGGCGAGCCGTCTATGGTGAGTGGTAAGTGGTAAGCGGTAAGTGGTCTGGAGGCGGGTGTCCCCGCCCGCTGGGAGGGACGACTCTGGAAAAACAATTATTCACTATTAACTTTTCGCTATTAACTGTTTTCTGGGAACGGTTCCCCGAGCCGTCCGCGCAGAGCAAGGGTGTGGTTTTACTTCGTTGCACCGCACCTATGATTCAGGAGTCAGGGTTCAGGCTTGTTTTGCAACGACTTACGTAGTAACGCCCTTCCTATTGTGGCGCCCTCAAAACTGGAGACACACAACTGCTTGTCATAATCGCCATAAAAGGTTGCCGCGCAACCCCTGACCCCTGAACCCTTTGACCTTTTGCGATTCAACTTTATTGAATCGCATCCGCAGAGCAATGAAAGGCCAGTTTGCTGTTTGAATGAACCGGATAACCGTGTATAATGCGCCATTTGCAGTTTTCTGGGATTGAGGGTTGTGACCGCATGTTTGCAAATGCAGGAGAGATGTTATGACAGACCGTGATGCCAAAGCGAAAATACCCGTGGTGTCCAAGGACATGCTTTTCCCTTTCATTCTTACGACCAGCCTTTTCGCATTGTGGGGTTTCGCCAACGACATCACCAACCCGATGGTCGCGGCTTTCAAAGCTATCTTTGTCGAGATCAGCAACACCGAAAGCTCGCTGGTGCAGTTAGCCTTCTACGGCGGCTACGCCACCATGGCGATACCAGCGGCGCTCTTCATACGCAAGTTCTCCTATAAGTCCGGGATCTTACTCGGGCTGGCCCTTTATTCATTCGGCGCCCTGATGTTCCTGCCTGCCGCCATCACAGAGAATTTCTTCTGGTTCCCCGTGTCGCTTTACATCCTGACCTTCGGCCTGGCTTTTCTGGAGACCACCGCCAACCCTTACATCCTGTCGATGGGCGACCCCGCCACCGCCACCCGCCGCCTCAACTTGGCGCAGGCCTTCAACCCCATGGGTTCATTGCTCGGCATGTTGGTGGCCAGCAAGCTGGTGCTGCGCAACTTAAAGGCGGAAAAATACTTCGCGCAGCTCACCGACACCTTGCGGGCGCAAGGCGTGCCGCCTGAAAAAATCACCGACGCGATCAAGGATTACGTCCTGTCTCCCGCAGGCCAGGGCGAGTATGCCGCCATTAAGACCCATGACATTGCGGTCATCCGCAACCCCTATGTGATCCTCGGCCTTGTCGTCGCCGTGTTTTTCTTCATCTTCCTGTTCAGCAAAATACCCACGAAGGCGCGAACCGACCATATCCATCCGCTGGAGTCGGCCAAGCGCCTCTTCCGCAATAAAAACTGGGTGGGCGGCGTGATCGCCCAGACCTTCTATGTCGCGGCCCAGATCACCTGCTGGACCTACATTATCCAATATGCCGGACGGAACTGCGGATTCTCGGCTGAACGCGCCCAAGACTGGAATATCGCAGCCATGATCATCTTCCTCACCAGCCGCTTCATCTGCACCTTCCTGCTCAAATACCTCAACGCCAGCCTGCTGCTGACTCTGCTCGCCATCGCCGGCGCCGTTCTTACCACTCTGACCATCCTGCTCCAGAATCTGGCCGGGCTCGTCTGTCTGGTAGGCATCTCGGCCTGCATGTCGCTGATGTTCCCGACCATCTACGGCATCGCCTTGGACGGCTTGGATGAGGATGCCAAGATAGGTTCAGCCGGATTGATCTTCGCGATCGTCGGCGGCGCACTGATGCCGATGGGGGCGGGTTGGTTCATCGACCAAGGATCATTCAACATCGGTTTCACTGTCCTGACTGGCGAGAGTGCCGCGTTCGTGCTGCCGCTGCTCAGCTTTGTCGTAATCGCGGCCTTCGGCTGGATCACTTTCAAATTCAACTCTCGCAAGCCCGCCCAGCCCAACCTGACCGCATAGTTATGCCGACCAAGAAAACCGTAAAGCGCCGTAAAGCCACTAAAACTAAAGCCGTTAAGACTTTTGTGCTGGACACCAACGTCCTGCTGCATTCGCCGGTGTCGCTGAACGCCTTCGAAGATAACCACATCGTCCTGCCGATGGCCGTGCTGGAGGAGCTGGACAAGTTCAAGGCCCAAAGCTCCGAGCTAGGGCGCAACGCGCGCGAGTCCATCCGCAAGCTGGACGCGCTCCGGGCCTGCGGACAGCTCTCCAAGGGCGTGCCCCTGCCCAACGGCGGAACCCTGCGGGTGTTGGTCGCGCCAGATATCGACAAAGCCGGGCTTGAGCAAAACACCCCGGACAACGCCCTGATCCGCCTCGCCTACGCACTGGAGCGCAAGGGCGAGCGCGTCATCATCGTCTCCATGGACATCAATGTCCGCGTCAAGGCCAACGCGCTCGCGCTGGAAGCCGAGGATTTCGAGCACGAGAAGATCAACTTCGACGAGCTTTACACCGGCTACACCGAAGCCGTGGTGCCGCAAGAAATCATCGAAAAACTTTATGACGGCCAAAGCATAGACTCGTTCAAAGTCAAATGTTTCCCCAACATGTTCGTGAAACTCAGCGCTGCTGAGGATCCCGACATGCAGGTCATCGCGCGGGTCTTCCCCGACGGCTCGCTGGTGGAGATCAACCTCGCGATCGACACTGTCTACGGCATACAGTCGCGCAATGTCGAGCAGCGCATGGCGCTGGAACTGCTGATGGATCCCGCTGTCTGCATCGTCACCTTGGTCGGCCAGGCCGGCACCGGCAAGACCCTGCTGGCCATCGCCGCCGGAATGCACCTGGTCCAGCGCGAACACCTTTACGACCGCATCCTCGTCTCGCGCCCGATCGTGCCGCTCGGCAAGGACATCGGCTATCTGCCGGGGGATAAGGAAGAGAAGCTGTCGCACTGGATGGAGCCGATCTTCGACAACCTCGACTACCTGTTGCGCAGGGTGCAGCCCGAGCCGCCCGCTGGCACCAAAAAGGCCACGCGCCGCCTGACCCCGCAGGAGCGCATCGACCAGTTGCTCGATTCCGACATCCTGGAGCTTGAGGCCCTGACCTATATCAGGGGGCGCTCGATCTCAAAACAGTTCATCATCATCGACGAGGCGCAGAACCTGACACCGCATGAGGTCAAAACCGTGGTCAGCCGGGCCGGAGAAGGCTCTAAGATCATCCTCACCGGCGACCCCTACCAGATCGACAACCCCTATCTGGACGCCTCCAGCAACGGTCTGACCTATGCCGCGGAGCGCATGAAGGAACTGCCGATCCACGGCCATGTGACACTGCACCGCAGCGAGCGCAGCCAGCTTGCCGCGTTCGCCGCGCAATACCTTTAACAATCCTGTATCGTATCACATCAACAAAACAAAAAGGATAACACATGACTAAATCCAAATCTTTTTTTGTAGCCGGTCTGTTAGTCGGCATGTTCATAACCGCCGTGATCGGCGCCTTCATCATAAAGCCTAAAACTGGAGGCCAGTCCGACCGGATTGTTATCAAACTGGCCCACGGACTTGAAGAGTCGCACCCCGTCCACCAAGGCATGCTCTTCATGCGCAAGCGCTTAGAAGAGCTGACCGGCGGACGGGCGACGCTGGACGTCTACTCCGGCGGCGTGATGGGTAACGAGACCGACTGCCTGGAACAGGTGCAGAAGGGCGTGCTGGCCATGACCAAGGTTTCAACCGCAGCCATGGAAGCCTTCCTGCCGGGCATGAAGGTCTTCAGTGTGCCCTTCGCCTTCCGCGACGCGGAACACTTCTGGAAAACCCTGAACGGCCCCATCGGCGAGCGCATGTTGGAAATGGGTGTGCCCAACAATTTCCGCGGCCTGTGCTACTATGACTCCGGCGACCGCAATTTCTACTCTACCAAGAAACCGATCCGCACGGTGGAAGACGTCAACGGACTGAAGGTGCGCGTGATGAACAGCCGCACCGCGATGGACATGATCAAGGCCATGGGCGGCAGCCCCTGCCCCATTAGTTGGGGCGAGCTTTACACCGCCCTTGCGCAGGGCACCGTCGATGCCGCCGAGAACAACCCGCCGTCTTTCATCAGCAGCCGCCACTACGAGGTCTGCAAGTACTTCATCGCCACCGGCCACCAGCGCATCCCCGACATGCTGATCATCAGCACGCGGGTCTGGGACAGCCTGCCGGAACAAATCCGGAAGGACATGAAACAGGCCGCTGCCGAATCCGAGGTTTTCCAGCGCAAGCTCTGGAAAGAGATGACCGAATCCAGTCTGGCCAAGGCCAAAGAGAGCGGGATCGAGATCATAACCCCTGACCTTGAAGGTTTCCGCAAAGCCTGCGCCCCCATCACCGACGACCCGTCCTATCAGGATATCCGCGCTCTGCTGGCTGAAATCCGGGAGGTGCAGTGATGAGCAGCATATGGACAAGCGTGCGGCGCGGCTTTCTGCGCTCGCTGGAAATATTGCTGATGCTCATGGTGGCCGTCTTGACGCTGACGGTCTTGTGGGGTGTCTTCACGCGTTTCGTCATCGGCCACCAGGCCGAATACACCGACGAGCTGGCGCGGGTGCTACTGATATGGGTTTCGATGATCGGCGGCGCTTTGGCCTTCGGCGAGAAAGCGCATCTGGGCGTGGACTATTTCGTCGGCAAACTGGATCCAGAAGCCCGCAAAATACTCGCGATTTTCGTGCAGGTCATTATCCTGTTGATGGCCGTGGTTGTTTTCATAATCGGCGGCTGGTCTTTGGCCATGGGGCAGATGGGGCAGAAACTGCCCACCATGCCGTGTATGACGCGCGGCATGGTCTACCTGTCAATCCCGCTCGGCGGCATTTTCATACTGCTGTTCGCAATCGAGAACATGGTCTCGTTAATTCAGACGCCTGCCGACCAGATCGGCGCGCAAACCCAATCGGAGGAGTGAAGCCATGGCCGGAATCATTTTTGTGCTTATTCTCGCTTTTGTCACACTGTTGGTCATTAACGCCCCGGTAGCTGTCGCTATCGCGGTCTCGTCACTGCTCGCGATTCTAGCCAGCGGCGGTGACGCCGGTTATACCGTGGCCCAAAGAATGGCTAACGGCGTGGACAGTTTCCCGTTGCTGGCGATCCCGTTCTTCGTCTTCTCCGGTTATCTGATGGGGCGCGGCGGTCTGGCGCGGCGGCTGATCGACTTCGCGGCGCTGATAGTCGGACGCCTGCCCGGCGGGCTTAGCTATGTCAACACCCTCACCTGCATGTTGTTCGGCTCGATCTCCGGTTCGGCTGCGGCGGCGGTCTCATCGATCGGCGGCTTCATGATCCCAGAGATGAACCGCAAGGGCTACGATCGCGATTTCAACGTTGCTCTGACCGCCACTGCGGCGACCACCGGCCTGCTGATCCCGCCGTCGAATTCGATGATCGTCTACTCGGTGTCCGCAGGCTCGGTCTCGATCGCGGCGATGTTCATGGCCGGCATCCTGCCCGGTATTCTCGTGGGCGTCTGCATCATGATCGCGGCCGGCATAATTGCCGCAAAGAAAGGTTACGGTCAAACCCCTTCTGCAGAAGGTGAATTAACGACGGTTATTGCACCCCAAAAGGTGATTACGGCCATTGCGTTGGTTGTTGCCGTACTTGTCTCTATCGTGCTAACACGTAAGGGGGTGCTCGACTTATCGTTCACGCTGGGAACCATCACGATATCTACAGGACTTGTGCTTTTTGTCGTCTTTTCTGTCTTGTTCTGTATTGTGTTCACTGCTTTCCGTCGTGCATTCCCCAGCTTGCTGATGATCGTGATTATTATTGGCGGTATTCTGCGGGGTATCTTCACGGCCACGGAGGCCGCAGCCGTCTCGGTCGCCTACGCCTTCGTGCTGTGCGTACTGATCTATCGCGAGATCCCCTGGAAGGATCTGCCGGGCATCTGCCTGCAAACCGGCATCACCACAGCCGTCGTGATGCTGCTGATCGGATCATCCAGCGCCATGTCGTGGATCATGACTGTGGCCAACATCCCGCAGACCGTCTCAGCCGCGCTGATGGGCCTCTCGGAAAACCCGGTCATCATCCTGCTCACGATCAACGCGCTGTTGCTGGTGGTCGGGATGTTCATGGACATGACGCCCGCCATTTTGATCTTCACGCCGATCCTGCTGCCGGTGGTGCGCCAACTCGGGCTGTCAGACATCCACTTCGGCATCATCCTGATCGCCAACCTCTGCATCGGCCTCTGCACCCCGCCGGTGGGCACCTGCCTCTTCATCGGCTGCGGCGTGGGCAAGACCACCATCGCCGATGTCACGGTCAAGGCCCTGCCGTTCTTCCTTGCCATGATCATCGCGCTGATGCTGATCACGTACATCCCCTGGATCTCACTCGCGATCCCAACCATGTGCGGCTTTATGAAGTGAACAGTTAATAGTGAATAACGAATAACGAATAGCGAATAAGGCGCGGTCAGGAGTTAGGAATTATCGGGATCGCTATCGCTATCGGGATCGAAAGAGAGCGAATAACGAATAATGAATAACGAATAATTATGGTCTGCGGACGGCTCGCCGCCCGCGCAAGCGCGGAACGTGCGCGGAATTAGGAGTTAGGAATCAGGAATTATCGGGATCGCTATCGGGATCGAAAGAGAGCTAATAACGAATAACGAATAGCGAATAGTTATGGAGGGGCAACTCTGGAAAAATAATTATTCACTATTAACTGTTTTCTGGCGGACGGATCTGGAGTGCGGCGGCAAGCGGTATCCCGCGCGACGCCGCTTTGGCGCGGGCGGGCCGGAAAGCGGTGCCGCGGCCCGCGCACAGCGCGGCTCTTGTCACAGCACTCCAAGTTGCGTTTCACACCAAACAGGTGCTGCGGCGAAAGCCAATGGATACGGACATTTGCGCGAAAACCGTGTACGCAACCGCCGATTACAGATTTAATTTTTACTGAATCCGCTCCTGCTGCTTGACCGCACTCCTGCATAAGAGTACCATAAAGATAACCGTTGGGATCGTCTTACCGGAGTGTTCCGGTTGTCTCCAGCGGCATCAACTGTCAAAACAGGAGAAATGGAATGAAGAAGTTAAACACGATACAAATCATGGCGCTCGGCCTCGCGGCATGCACTATGGTATCTGCTGTCGAACTAGTGGGGGGGCCCGAGAAGATTTTTGACTATACCGAGACATGCAAGCAGTATGATTATTACAAAGAGCGAGTGGTAAGCACGAAATGGCAAGCGTATTTCATCTTTGATCAATATGATGCCCCTTTAGCAACTGTCTGGTATTGGCGAGAAGGCTCCTCTAAGTATTTTGATGTTGATTATAATTATTATGCTGAGGAAAAGATGGCGGCCGGCGCGGCACCCTCCCAAAAAGGTGTTGAAGAAGAAGAATATCCTTTTGGGTTGGATTACTTGGGCGCTGCAGGGAAAACCGCTAATTTCTGGTTATTCGAAGATTGGGGGGAGGCGAAGAACGGCTTCGGAACCGCGCGCCGGGCCCGCGACGGCCAGCTCAACTCGCTTAGCGTGTCCGGGACGACCTGTGCTCCGGGAGATAATAACGGGACCTTCAGGCTCCGGTTCAACAAATCCCTCACCAGCAAAGCGGCCAAAAGTGGCCTGAACGCGCTGGATTATGTTGTCAATGAGCTGATGCGCAAGGGCTATATAGATGGTGCAGAATAACGGGATTCAGACCGCGGCGCGGCGCGGCGCCTGCCGCGCCGCGCGCGGATTTTGGAGGGCGGGTGTCTCGGACGCCCGCGTTCCTGACTTTTTACCTCTTACCTTTTACTTTTTACCTCTTCCCCAGAACCCTGGCTCCTGAATCCCAGATGCGGTGCAACGAAGTAAAACCGCACCCTTGTACCTTTTACACAGATTTTCAGGATTGACTCTTTTCGGCCTGCTCGTATAATGGATTTCAACCATGGGATCGGCATGTTTGCGGATTAACCCAAGGGATATTGGCGATAACGAGCAAATGTGAATGACCGGAGACGCGGGCGGATGCCCCTAAACCCGTTACGCGGAGGTGCAAGTGAGACGTCGTGAGTTTTTGAAGGTGACCGCAGGCAGTGCGGCTATTCCGCTGTTTTCGATCGGAGAACAGGCTGCCGTCAAGAAGAAAATCCGGTTGGGCCTAATCGGATGCGGCGGGCGCATGGGGCGCAGCATCCGTTACGGCATCTTGAATAACATGTGCGGCCCAGACGAGGAGATCGTCTGCATGGCCGAGCCTGATCCGAACTGTTGGAACGGGGTCCGCTCCGTGGTGAAACACCATCAGCCGACAACGGACACATCGAAGATTCGGGCCTTTTATGATTACCGCGAAATGCTGGACAAGATGGGGAACGCGATCGACGCCGTTGTGATCGCGACACCCAACCACCATCACGCCCTCCCCGCCCTCCTCGCGATGGCGAAAGGCCTGCACGTCTTCGTCGAGAAGCCGATGGCCCTGACGATTGAGGAGGTGCGCCTCATGCATGCGGCGCAAAAAAAGTCCGGCGTGGCAACGCAGGTCGGTAACCATGGCCACAGCGATGAGGGCATGCGCCGCCTCGTGGAGTATATCCAGAGCGGCGCACTCGGCCAGGTTCGTGAGGTGTGGGCCTTCAATGATCGGCTGAACGCGATGATGTACAATCCGCCGAAGGCCGATCCGCCGAAGGGCATGGACTGGGACTCGTGGTGCGGGCCCGCGCCGGTGCGCGACTATTACGCGCCGACCGAGGATCACAACGGTATACATCCGCGTGACTGGCATGCATGGATCGGCTACGGCAACGGCGCGATCGGCAACATGGGAACGCACATCCTTGATCCCGTCTTCTGGGCGCTGCGCCTCGGCGAAGTACACCCTACGAGCGTGGAGGCCACCGAACTCCAGTGGGGAGTGGAAGGGAGTTGGACGTGGCGCAACACGCTCCATTGGCAATTTCCCGCGCGCAAGGGCATGGACCCGTTGACGCTGCATTGGTATGACGGCGTCAAGGACGGCATTCCGTACGACAAGGCGCATGTGAATAAAATCGGTGTCTGTCTGAAACGCGAATATCAGAGCCTGCCGCCGATAATTGAAGAACTCGAGAAGAAGCACGGGCAAAATCTGGGCTGTCTCGGCACGGTGTATATAGGCGAAAAGGGCGTTATGGCGATCGGCCCGCACGGCAACGGCCTTCAGTTCGTCCCGGACACGCTCAGAACGCAGTTGCCGAGCCCGCCGAAGACGATCCCGCGCGAGAAGGGCATGAACCATCCGGAGGATTGGCTGCGCGCGATCCGCAATCCGAACCGGCCGGCCGGCTGCAACTTCGATTACTCCGCGCCGCTCGCGACAACGGTGCTCCTCGGCAACGTGGCGGCTCGCGCAGGACTCAAAAAACTTGAGTGGAACGGTACGAAGGTCACGAACGACGAGAGCGCTAACGCGTTTCTCAAGACGACGTACCGCAAGGGCTGGGAGATCAAGAGTTAGAAAACGTTCAACGCACAATGTTCAAACAAAGGCCGGGAGGGGCAAGCGTCTGCTTGCCCGGCGGCGGCTACGTCGCCGCTTTGTGAACGCCAGAGTGGAAAACGCTAAACGTTCAAATAAAGGAACGGGAGGGGCGAGCGTCTGCTTGCCCGCGGACGAGCAGACGCTCGTCCCTCCCTCTGTGTGAGTAAAGGAAAAAGAAGACTATGAGGAGACGGGGTTTTGTATCATTGGGGTTGGCGAGTGCGGCGCTCGCGGGATGTGCGACGAGGATGCCTAAAAAGGTGTCCACCGCCGTTGCCAAAGCGGACGGCGGCGGCGACAAGCGGATGCGCGGCCCGTTCCCGATACTCTCCACGCCGTACCATGAGGACGGCAACGTGGACTACGAGTCGCTCAAACGCGGTGTGCGCTTTACGGCGAACAATGCGTGTCCGGGTGTGATTTGGTGCCAGTCGAACGATGCGGTCGATCTGTTGACCTTTGAAGAGAAGGTGAAAGGATATGAAGCGTGCGCCGAGGCGATGCAGGACGTGAACTGCATGATGACGTTCGGTTGCAACGGCGTGGACACGGCGCAGATGCTCCGTGAGACCGAGGCTGTCGAGAAAATCGCTAAAAAGTACCCGCGGACGAATATCGCGATCATCACGCGTCCGCCGAGTGCGGGCAAGACGCTTGATGACGTGCGCACCTACTTCGAGGCGCAGGCCAAGGTAGTGCAGCGCCCTGTGATCATCCAGACGGTTGTGAACAAAACCTGCCCGTCCCCGACAGTCGAGATGCTGATCGAACTCGCGAGAAAACATCCGAAGGTTTTCGGGTATATCAAGGAGGAGTCGGGCGGCTCGCAGGCCAACGAAAACATGATCAGGGAGAATGCCGCGAAGCCGATCATCCATACGGTTTTCAGTGCTTGGGGCGGCTGGCAGTGGCTCTACCAAAGCCGCCGCTGCGGTTCGGAAGGACTCATCTCAGAGCGTTGCGCATACGCGCCGTTGCTCGGATACATCTGGAAGCAGATGGAGAACAATGACCGCGACGGCAAGCTGACGCTCGCTTACGCGCTCTTCCGTCTCTTGATCGACCAGCGCGACTTCCCCGGTGGCTTGCGCGGGTATTCGCTCTACTATCTCCAGCGTCAGGGCGTGTTCAAGACCACTGTTTCGCGTGTCTACCAAAAGGCCGAGAACCAAGAGCAAGGCATGGTGGCGGTTGGCGACACCACAAGCTGGAAGCTCCACAACTTCAAACTCACGGATCTCCAGAAAGCCGAACTCGACGAGTGCTACGACGACATGCTGCGCTTCGTGAAGGAAAACAGCTGAGCTGTAGAGACAACGCTCTACGGTGTTTACAGTGGTTTTGGCGATGGACTCCGACCGCGTAAAAAATTGGCCAAAAAACGAGCGACCGCGTGAACGGCTGTTGGCCGAGGGTGCCGAGAAAGTGTCGGATGCCGATCTCTTGGCCATTGTCCTGCGCGTAGGAAAGGGGACGTTTAAAAAAGGCGTCCAGGGGCAAAATGTCTCGGCTTTCGCCCGGAGCCTGATTGCCCAGTTTGGGAGTCTGCGGGCGTTGGATCGCGCCCGAGTTCAGGATTTGCTGAAGGTGCCCGGTCTGGGACCTGCCAAAGTCGCGCAACTCAAAGCGGCGATAGAAATCGGCAAGCGCGTTTGCGCGAAACGGCTCGTCGCCAAGTCCTTCGACTCGTCCGCGGCCATCGCCAAGCATTTCCGGCCGCGCTTTGTGGGGCGACGACAGGAATCCGTCATCGCGGTGTTCCTCAATGGGCAGAATCAGGTTCTCGGTGAAAAGAAAATTACCGAAGGCACCCCGACTCAGGCGACTGTCTACGTGCGTAGTATCCTCGAAGAGGCCCTCCATTTGTCCGCCGCTGCCGTGGTGCTGGTCCATAACCATCCTTCGGGTTGTCCCGAGCCGTCGGCGGGGGACGACGAAACGACGTATGATTTGAGGAATGCCTGCAAATTGATCGGGCTTGTACTTCTGGATCATGTTATCGTTGGAGACAGGGCGCATTACAGTTATGCCGACGAGGGACGTCTTGATGACAGCGCCCCTAAATGATGAGAAGGTTGCTTATGCCGAAAAAGACTAAACCTAAGCCCTATGCAAAGCCGGATCAGATCCAGATTCGCGCCAACCAGATTTATAGCCCGGTCCGTCAAAAGTGGGTACAATTGACTCCCGAAGAACGCATCCGTCAGGATTTTCTTCAGGTTCTAACTGAAGAGTACGGTTATTCGCTTGAACAAATTGACGAAG
>Ga0255347_1002097_pt1 | contig 29320 bp, 47 predicted proteins | sample wastewater_treat_2_FD_192479 | JGI IMG/M metagenome (GOLD analysis project Ga0255347, IMG submission 192479) | Wastewater microbial communities from Lulu Island WWTP, Vancouver, Canada - plant24 | ecosystem: Engineered > WWTP > Wastewater > Unclassified | place: Canada: Vancouver, British... | reverse complement strand
ATGCATTGTCCGGAGACGACATCCTTGTAAACCGCAGGCACTTTATCCTTCACCCGAGGGGAGTGGCCTTCCAGAACGTAACAGTAACAGGCGCAACCCCGAGCAACACAGAGTTGGCAACTTACCAGAACTGGAAGCGTGTATACGAAAGCAAGAACGTCCGTATAGTACAGTTTAAGCACAAACTCGTAACTGCTTATTCTGCTAGTACAGGGAATTAAGGGGTGATGAGATGAGATTTTTAGACTATCTAAAGCGTTTCACCTACACCCCGAACGAGTTTTACGACCACTTGAAGGGGTTAGAGGACGCGGCCGGGGGTGACGTTGACCTCGTCATCCTCCCGGCCATGACCGGGGAAAGCGGAAACGGACCCGCATTTGAACCGACTGTTACTGAAAGTGATGGTTATGCCTTTGACGTTACCTTGCAGATAATGAACAAGGCTAAAACCAAGGTGCAGGAATGGTTCAACGGGACCCGGGAAGTGAAGGTTGACATAACTTCTACGGCCGGTACCATAGCTATTGATGATGGAGAGCAAGGGGCTGCCGGGGCTGACGTGACAAAAAACATGGCCTTTGTAAACGGTGTCTGCAAGTTCACCGTAACGATGGATGGCACCTGGGCGGCAGACGAAACAATAAAGGTCACAGTGGATGACAGCGACGTCGGCATCATGGGCTACAAGGTTGAGAAGAACGACCATTTCCTGGTCAAGGTGAAGGCAAACCCCGGTGGATAATTGAAAATGAGGGGCCTTCGGGCCTCTCCCATATTTTGAGGTGATGAATATGGCTATTGATATTACCGGCTTCCAGCGCATGCGCAGGGAGCAGGCGGAAAGGAAGGAGGCGGAGGCCAAATGCCAGAAGAATTTGAAACCACAATCACAGTCGGGAAAAACAGCTACATCGACATCGACGGAGCAGACGAATATTTCGCAGGACGCCTCCACGCCGAAAGCTGGGGCGAAACCAGCGACGCAGACAAAGAAAAAGCCCTCCGGCAGGCAACAAAAGAAATAGACCGGCAGCTTCTCAAGGGGCGCAAGGCAACGGATACCCAGGAGCTGGCCTTTCCCCGCTACCCGGACGAAGAAGTCCCGGAGGCCGTGAAAGAAGCCTGCTGTGAAATTGCCCTGGCACTCCTGGAAAGGGGCAACAGCCAGCGGCACAAACTGCAACAAGAGGGAGTGCAGTCGTTCACACTGGGCAACATGAGCGAAACCTATGCTGCAGGTGCTGGCAAGGGCTTATTGAGCCAGGAAGCGAAGGAACTGCTCGGGCCGTGGCTGCTGGGCGGTGTAAATATTATCTAAGGAGAGTGAGAGTATGTCGAGCAAGATTAAGATATACAAAGGCGCTGTAACGGCTGGGCAAACAGACGGTACACTTGTTTCAAGTGGTACCGGCCTGGATCCTATTGAGTCCGGGGCAATTAAAGTCCCTGCCGCAGGCTACCAGGAGGGTAGCTGGATTAAACTTGCCGTGCGTTGTGATACTGGCTACGAAACAGTTGAAGATTCTTCACGCCATGCACGAATCAGTATTGTAGATTCGGCAAAAGTAACGATGTGGCAGCTTGCTCCTGACAATAATGGACAGTCAGGGACGGCTGAAGATTGGGGTGAGCCGTTAGATATCGTAACAAAAATTGGCGCAACCAATACGATCTTCTGGGCTAGAGCGAGAGTGGCGCATACGGAAGAACCAGCGAATGATACAAGTGTGGATATTCAGGTTGCGGCAACCATAGGAGCAACAAGCTAGGGGAGAGATTGGCGATGAACAAAGCGAAAAAGGAAAGTGGTGAGTAATCGTGGCTACTATAAACCCTAACCAAGATTATGACATTATCCATACCCTGACATTTGCGGAAGCGTCAGGAACCTGCCCGATAAGACTGTACAGGGGTTCTTCGTCTGCCACTTCTGGTACGGTATATTATCGTGCCGGGACTAGCGGAGACTGGACTTCTTTATCCGTCTCAGGCACAAGCACCACTTTTCCGGTAACTTCTACGACAATGCAGGTAGCGCATGACTGGAATAAGTCAGGCAATGACTATATGACACCCTCGTTTTGGAGCGCAACAAATATAACAGGTATCACCATTTCCCAAAAGTCGGCTTTGACTGGGACAGTGGGGAAGTTTTTCATGTATTTCTATGCTTATGGCTGTTCCTCCCTCACTTCGCTTGCTGTCCCGGACACGAGCGGTCTTACCAGCGTGGGGACTAATTTCATGGATTCCTATGCTCGTGGCTGCTCATCCCTCACTTATCTCGCTGTCCCGGACACTAGCGGTCTTACAAGTGTGGGGAATTATTTCATGTATATCTATGCTTATAACTGCTCATCCCTCGAATCGCTTGATGTCCCGGACACCAGCGGTCTTGAGAGTGTGGGGGGTTCTTTCATGGCTTACTATGCTTATGGCTGTTCCTCCCTAACTTCTCTCGATGTTCCGGACACCAGCGGTCTTACAAGTGTGGGGACTTATTTCATGGCTTACTATGCTTATGGCTGTTCCTCCCTCACTTATCTCGCTGTCCCGGACACTAGCGGTCTTACAAGCGTGGGGGATTATTTCATGCATTCCTATGCTCGTGGCTGCTCATCCCTCACTTCGCTCGATGTTCCAGATACCAGCGGTCTTACAAGCGTGGGAACTTATTTCATGTATGCCTATGCTTATGGCTGTTCCTCCCTCACTTATCTCGCTGTCCCGGACACTAGCGGTCTTGAGAGTGTGGGGACTTATTTCATGACTTACTATGCTTATGGCTGTTCCTCCCTCACTAAACTGGTATTGCCCGCTGTCGGCTGGTTCAAGGATAACAATGTAAACTGGAGTGTCCCCTCCGGTAGATTGGGGAATCTCAAAGGACGTGTGCTTGATTCGAGCGATTTAAGCGGCTGGAAGGCGTTAACCGCAGAAGGCAAAACGCTTTACACTAACTATATTCGCGACCCGGAGCTTGTGTATTATGAGGAATATTGCGAATACGTAGCCGATCTTATTCGCACTATCATACAAAGTCAATCCTACAATGCTGATACGAAACGTCCTATTACCCAAAGCCAGACTTACCAGGCAGACACTTTCCGCAAAGTCATGAAAGCATATCAATACTTTGCCGATACCGAACGTATAACGCTGAAAGACTATTCCTACAGCGCAGACACCAAACGCAAAATAATTCAAGATCATGTTTTCGCAGGGGACACTAAACGGGGAGTAATCAAAGAATATACTTTTACAGCTGATACCTTACGGAAACTGAAGAAAAGCTATGAGTATCAGGCGGACATTTTACGGCAGGTAGTGAAATCCTATGACTATACAGCCGATGTACTTCGCAGAATTGTCGAAGAAGCAGAATATCAAGCCGATATGGTAAGACAGATCGCCATACAGCAGGAATTTATTGCCGATGCGGTAAGGAAGGTAATCCAAGCGCAAACCTATAACGCCGATACCAAACGGCAAGTGCTTAGAGCGTACGAACATAATACCGATACCTTGCGGAAGGTTTTAGCAGGGCAGGAATTTAGAGCCGATGCACTCAGGAAGGTTTTGAGGGAAGATGCTTATTTTGCCGACACCGTAAGACAAATCATAGCTGAACAAGAGTTTATTGCCGATGCCAAACGGCAGATAGCAAAGGAATTTCAGTTTCATGCTGATACCACAAGGCGAATTGCAAAAGAATATTCTTATCCTGCTGATGCTGAAAGAAAAATACTGCGGGACTACGATTATTCCGCCGATACGTTTCGCAGGATAGAACGGCCGTATATAAGGCTAAAAGTAACCCTGTCTATCCAAGAGCGTGAAATTGGCTTAGACATTCAAGAGCGTGAAGTCAAACTGGAGGTGGAGGAGTGATGCCCTTAATCGGAAATACAATCAGGCTAAAAGGCGAATTCAAGGATTTAGACGGCAACCTCACTGATATTGAGGAGCCAAAGGTGGTGATTTATGACAATAAAAGAAATGTGATCAAAGAAGCAACTCCAACCAAGGCTGGAACAGGTATTTATTACTATGACTTAGTTGTGCCGGACTATAAAGAAGCCGGAAAGCAGAACGAACCGCTGGTATTCGAGTTTTCGGGTGAGATTGGCGGCCAGCCCGTTGTGGGTAGGAGCAGTTTCGAGAGGATGTGGAGCGAATGATTGAGGGCTACCTGAACCAGAGGGCGGTATGGAAGCGGAAAACCGGCCAGAACGAATACGGGGAACCGGTAACCAGTAGCAAGATTATAAAAGTCCGTTGGGAAGGCAAGCGGAGGCTGGTCCGGGACAACGAAGGCCGAGAAGTAGTATCAGAGGCAAGGGTGTTTTGCACTGATTCCGTAAAGCCTGGAGACGAACTCGAATTTGACGGGCGCAGGTGGCCGGTGATTGCAGTATCTACGGTTCCGGGTCTGGACGGCAAGGAAGCTCACAGAGAGGTGGCGGTCTGATGGCAAAGAACAAATGGCGCATTAAAGAGGCCGTCAAAATTGCAGAGGATGCGGGCTTGAAAGCGCTGCGGACCGGTGCAGAGGCAATACTCACAGAGGCTATTAATGAAGCACCTGTTGATACCGGGACTTTACGCCGCAGCGGTACCGTAACCGTCGGGGCGTTGCCGGACGGGGCGCAGGTGTATGAAGCTGCTGAATCCGGGAGCGACATGAAGGATGCTTTCCCCGGCACGGAAGGCAAGGAAAAGGCGGTATATATCAGCTTCAATACGCCGTATGCCCGGAGGCAGCATGAAGAATTGGGCTATAACCATCCTCGTGGGGGCAAGGCAAAATATCTTGAAACGCCATTCAATGCAAACAAAAAGAAGGTAATTAAATACGCTGAACGTAAAATAAAAGAAGCGTTGAAAAGGGAGCCGTAATGCAGTATAATATTAGTGTGGGATAGCCTTGGAGTAGCTACCCAGGGCGATAAGGAGCTTCCGCACTCCTTCCCATACCTATTAAAGCGGAGAAACTACTTAGCGGAAGGTGGTTTTTATTATGGAGCAAAAGAGATACAGGGACAAAGAATGGCTTTTCCAGAAGTATGTTGACGAAAAGTTAAGTACACAGCAAATAGCTCGAATGTTAGGGTGCAGTGACGGAACCGTTTGGCAATGGTTAAAGAAACATAATATACCGACTAGGTCAAAGAGCGAAGCGCTAAAACTTTATGAAAGAACGCCAGAACATCAAGATAATCTAAACAAGGCAGTTAAATTGGCAAAAGACAACGACCCAACATTTAGAACCAGAATGAGTAAAATAATCAAAAAACAAAGGCAAGAGAATCCTGAAACAATAAGAAAAATATCGATAAAAACCAGAAAAGCAATGGCTGATAAAGCATTAAGGAAACATTTGAGTTACAAAAGGGCGCAAAATATTGTTAAAGGAGTAGTTGGTGGCCTTGGTAAATTTGGAGAGTATGGCGAGTTTTATTCGAAAAAGAATGGTTGCACTATAACTTACAAATCAAAATTAGAACTTGAAGTCTATAAGCGCCTTGAATCATTAGACACAGTAAAGAGCTATCAAGTTGAGCCATTTATAATACCATATGTTTTTAACGGTTTGGAAAAGCACTATGTCCCAGACTTAATGATCAAATATGTTAACGGCAGCGCAGATTTAGTGGAAATAAAAAGTGAGCGTGACGTAAACACAAAACAGGTAATCGCAAAAAATAAAGCCGCAATAAATTATGCTAAACAATACGGCATGGAATTTAAGCTAATAACTAATAAAACTATTGAAACCGCCTTATAGTGGCGGTTTTTTTGGGGCGAGGTGATGCCGATGTGTTAAAAGAAATAGGCACATACCTTCAGTCTCAGGGAATAGGAACCCTTGGGGCTGATTTGTTTTTGGGATTGATGCCGGACCAGCCGGATAACTGCATAGCATTATTTGAATATGCCGGTAGCCCTCCTGATCTGCACTGGAACGGCGAATATCCCGGCTTGCAGGTACGGGTACGCAACAAAAGCTATGCGGCTGCAAGGACAAAAATCGGAGAGGCCATGACCGCATTGCATGGGCTTCATGAGACAGTCCTTGGTGGCACTCGTTATTTATTGGTCAAAGCCCGGGGAAGTCCGGAAGTGCTAAAACGTGATAACAACAACAGGGTAGAACTATTTGTGAATTTTGAAATTATAAAGGAGCGTGATTGAATTGGCATTAGCGGGAAAAGGCGGGGCTGTAAAGCTCGGCGCGAATAAAATAGCGGAAATATCAAACTGGAGCCTGGACTTGGGCGCAGACGATATTGAAATCACCAGCTTTGATTCGCAGGGATGGAAGGAATACCTGGCTGGGCTGAAAGAGTGGTCTGGCAGTATCGAAGGCAACCTCAAGACGGACGACACTAACGGTCAAAAGGCAATTTTGAACGCTTGGCTGGCCGGAACTCCGCTGACCTTCACTTTTGAGGTTTCCTCGGGAGTAACCTTCCAGGGCAGTGCGTTTGTCAAGCCATCAATCGAGGTACCGGTTGACGACAAGGCGTCATTCAGTTGCGACATAACAGGCACGGGCGCATTGACGCTGCCGACTTAAGGAGCGTGAATTAATATGGCAATTAGTGGAATGACTGGTGCGGTGTACGTTTCTGACGTGAACACCGCTCCGGTGTCTTTTTCGGTTAAACCATGCACAGGGGATACAGAGAGGAAACGCTATCAGATTACTGATGCAAACCTGAGATATTGGGACCCGGACACTCCGATAACAGTGAAGAAAAAAGGATCGGTTGTAACAACTGGATTTACTTTGGAATACGTCGGCGGCTTTGTCGTTTTTGATACGGCCCTGGGAGTTGATGATACAGTTACTGTTTCCGGCAAGTCCTTGACACTTGTTCAGGCAGGCGGCTTTTTCAACTGGTCTGTAGACGGAGACGCTGACGATGCCGAGGCAACAACGTTTGAAAGCGGTGGATGGAAGGAATACAAGAGGGCATTGGTTGGCTGGTCAGGGAGCGCCGAGGCATACTGGGGAGATACACAGTTTTTTAACAGCTTGGGTAAAACCGTAGTCGTGAAGCTGTATATAGATGCAGGGCCTTCACAGGATTGCCTGGAGGGATTTGCAATCATCAACGGTGAAGGTATCGAAAACCCGGTTGACGGCTTGGTGCAGGAGACGGTTGACTTTACAGGCACGGGACCGCTGTATATCAGGATGTAATTACAAAAGTAATTACTTTTGGGAGGTAAATTATGAGAAATAAAATAGTGAAATTTGCAGACAAGGACATAGACGTAAAGGAAAAGAAAATTGGGGAGCTTGAGATACTGGTGCGCGAACTATTTCCCGCAACAAAAGGTAAGCTCAAAAACCTCGACAAGGCTCTGAACGATCTGGAAATCGACTGGGATTTACTTTATAAAAAGCTCCCGATTGTTTTCCCAGAAATAACAGAGGATGATGTCAAAAACGCTTACATGAGCGACTTGGAAAAGCTGATCGGAGCGTTTGTTGATGTAAATTTTTTCGCGCTGAAGCAGATGCTTCCGAAGATGATGGCCTTGGCTCAGACTGGCTCACAGCGGAAGTAATCGTACTGCTTGCGAGAGAATTTGGCTGGACCATTGATGATATGAGACAGCTGTACCCAAGTGAAATCCAGGCAATACTAAAAGAGTTACAACGACAGAGACTTCAAGAAGAATATTTTGAGCAAAGAAACAAGTGGGCGTTTTTGGCGGCGGTAATTAGCAACGGCTTTTCCGGTATTGCCCGGATGTTCAGCAAACGCCGGGGAAAGCAAAAAGCAATCACGCCGGACGATTTTATAAGCAAGGATTTCAAGAGAATAGTTGAATCGGGAATATATGAGAGCACATCACAAAAAACAGATTTCGAGAAGAACATACAAGACGCGAAAAATAAGGAGCTTAGTGGCCCGTGGTAAAGGCAGGTGAGACAGTATGACCGTAGGACAGGTAATTGCAAAGTTGGGCGTTGACCCGAAAGAATATAAAAAAGGTTTGAAGCAAGCCGAAAAACAGGCTGACAAAGCAGGCTCAAAGATAGGCAATATATTCAAGAACGCATTTTCAGTAACGCTCGGAGTGGGCATGTTTGAAGCCTTAAAAAAGGGCTTTAAGTCCACAGTGGGAGCGGCAATCAGTTTCAATTCCATGCTCCAAACTGCACAGATTGGTTTCGCAACTATGCTGGGCAGCGCGGAAAAAGCACAGAAGTTCCTTGAGGACATGGCCGACTTCGCGGTAAAGACGCCCTTTGAATACCCGGAACTGCTTGAAGCTGCAAAGCGCATGCTTGCTTACGGTTTTGCAGCAGAAGAAGTTTTGCCTACGTTGAGGGCTGTTGGCGATGCGTCAGCGGCGCTTGGTTCTGGCTCTGTTGGAATTGACAGGATAACCCTTGCATTGGGGCAAATCCGGGCGAAAGGCAAGCTATCAGCCGAAGAAATGCGGCAACTCACAGAAGCCGGTGTCCCAGCATGGCATATCTTAGCTGACGCAATGGGCAAGACCGTGCCCGAACTCCAGGATATGGTATCTAAAGGACTAATACCCGGAAACAAGGCCGTTGAGATGCTAACAGCGGGTATGACAAAACGCTTCGGCGGCATGATGGCATCAATGGAGGACACCTGGCAGGGGGTTACGTCATCCATAAAGGACATATGGAGAATGACCGTTGGCGAAATGACCTCCGGACTATTCAGCAGCATCAATACCTGGCTGAAAGGCGTGAGGGATTGGTTAAGCGGATTTTATGATACCTTTAAGCAATTTGGTCTACAGACGGCCTTATTGAAATATTTCGGTGCTGAATTTGCGACAATGGCGAACGTTGCAATATGGGCAGCAAAGACAGTTTTCAATGCATTCGGTTGGGTATACGGGATTTTGCGCAAGAACTGGGGCATGGTCTCTGTTCTGGCTACAGCCTTTTTGACATATGCGACCGCATCAAAAATTGCCGCAGGTGCAACGGCGGCATTCCGGGCAATATCCCTTGCTTTGAAGGGCGAGCTATCCTCGCAGATTCCAATACTCGGCTGGGTTAGCACGGCTGTAGGGATATACAAGGTGCAGATGGCCCTGGCAGCACAGCAGGGGGTCGTGCTTACAGGGGTTATAGCGAAACTAAGGGTAGCCTTGTATTCCCTCTGGTCTGCCTTGGGACCTATAGGATGGATAATACTTGGGTTGTCGGCTGCTGTTGGTGTGGGTACGCACCTATGGGGCAAGTATACGCAATCAGTTTATAGTGGTGCTAAAGTACATGACGAATTAGCAGAAGGCATTGATCAAGTTGATGGAAGTGCCGGTGATGCGGCAGGTGCTATCGAGGATGAAGCAGATGCATTGAAGAAAGCCGGAAAAGCTGCAAACAAAAACCTGCAGTCATTTGATGAAGTGCATCAGCTGCAGGAGGACATGGCTGGGTCTGCGGAGGACCTTGCTAAAAGTATGGGGCTTGATGATACAGAGCTTGGCGTTCCAGGTGCCGGAGGCTTTGAAATCCCAGACATTAGTGCGCAGCTTGAAGAAATGAAGCCAACCTTGGCCGGCTTCTGGGAGTGGATAAAACAGGGTGCCGGTAACCTATGGGAAGGCGTAAAAGAGAAATGGAACGGCTTCACAAGCTGGATAAGTAGCTGGGGAATATGGACTACGCTAAAGGAAAAATGGGGAGATGTTAAAGAATGGGCTGGCAATCTGTGGGAAGGTGTTAAAGAACGGTGGGAAGGTTTTAAGTCCTGGGTGGCCAGTTGGGCCGGGCCGTTGTGGGACGGCATTAAGGAAAAATGGGCCGGCTTTAAAGAATGGGCTGGTAATATGTGGGAAGGTGTAAAAGAAAAATGGGGCGGCTTTACAGGCTGGGTACAGGAAAAGTGGAGCAGTTTTAAGGCTAAGGCTGGCGAAATATGGGAAGGCATTAAAACAAACGTCCAGACAAAGTGGGAGGAACTTAAAACAAATGCCCCAGTGATTTGGGAAAATATCAAGACCAGCATCCAGACCAGGTGGGAGAACCTTAAAACTAGTGCTGGGGAAACATGGAACAATATAACGACCGGGATAAAAGAAAAATGGAATAATCTTAAAACCAATGCTCCTATTGTGTGGGAGAACATAAAAACAAGCATCCAGGATAGATGGGATAGACTTGTATCCGGTGCTTCCGAAAAATGGGGCAATATTAAGTCAACAATTAGCGAGAAGTGGGAGGAGTTGAAAACCAATGCTCCTATTGTGTGGGAGAACATAAAGAAGGAAATCTCCGACAGATGGGAAAACCTTAAAACCAATGCCCCTACTACTTGGGAAAATATCCGCAAGAGTATTGATGACAAATGGAGAGAACTCAAGACGAACGCACCTACTACTTGGGAGAATATTAAGAAGGAAATCTCCAACAGATGGGAGTCCCTCAAAAAAGATGCCCCCAAAACATGGGGCGAAATCGCCGGAAAGCTGGCGGAGATCTGGGAAGGCATAAAAACAAGTGCGTCAAAGAAGTGGGAAGGCGTCACGACCGTTATCAAAGGAGCAGTAAACGGGATAATTGGGTTTATCAACAAGTTTATCCGGGGTTGGAATAAGATTGAGCTGAAAGTTCCAAAAGTAAAGATTCCTCTAGTAGGCACTGTAGGTGGCTGGAGTGTCCGGGTGCCGCAGGTACCGGAAATACCCATGCTGGCTAAAGGCGGCCTAGTAATGGATCCGACCTTGGCCATGCTGGGTGAGGCCGGTCCAGAGGCGGTAATACCCCTTGGCAGAAGTGGCTTTGCGGGGGATTTAGCTGATACCGTTGCTCAGGCCGTTTACCAGGCGATTATGGATGCCTTCCGGATTACGCAGGCATCGTCAACCGGCACGAGTAGCGGAGAGAGCAAGGAACTAGTGCTCAAGATAGATAATACCGTACTTGCAAGGATGCAGCTACCGGCCATAATCCGAGAAGGCCAGCGGCAGGGGCTTAATCTGGTCGTTCAGGGGGTGTAGATTATGCTAAAAATTGCAGGAGTAACAGTGAAAACACCTTCGGAATTGAAGGTCGGCAGGTTTGATATAACAAAATCCAGCCGGTCCGCATCCGGTAAAATGATGATGGAGTTGATTGCGACAAAGCGACGGGTGGACGCGGTTTGGAAGATGGTTGCAGACAGCGAATTGCAGACAATCATAGATACTATAACGGCGAATAAGCCGTTTTTTAGTTTAGAATACCCGGATACAGGGGGCAGCAAGTCAATGACCTGCTATGCAGGAGATATAATAACAAGTTTATGGCATACGAAAAACGGTGTCAGGTTCTGGGAAGACGTACAAATTTCGTTTATAGAACAATGACAATACGGGGTGAGTTCAATTGTACGAAATATTTTTTAAAGAAAATACGGCAGAGCGTTTTTGGTCAAAAGTTGACAAAGGCATTAATGCGGATGACTGTTGGACATGGAAGGCAGGCTGTGATAGTAAGGGTTATGGACAATTCATGTTATGCAAAGGGAAATTAGTTGGCGCGCATAGAGTTGCCTATGAACTGGCTCGTGGACCAATCGGAAACGGTTTATTTGTTTGCCATAAGTGCGATAATCCTAAATGTGTTAATCCTGAACATTTATTTTTAGGAACTGCACTCGACAATATGAGGGATGCAGCCAAAAAGGGGCGTATGCCAAAAGGTGAACGAAACTGGGCTCGTCAACATCCTGAACTTATGCCTCGTGGCGATCGTCATGGCTCACGCACCCATCCAGAACGCGTTCCTCGTGGTGACAGGCACGGATTGAGAAAACATCCAGAGAGAGCAGCTAGAGGAGACCGTAACGGGGCCAGAAAATACCCGGAAAGATTAGCGCGAGGAGATAATCACTGGACAAGATTGTATCCAGAAAAAAGAGCTACAGGAGAGCGTCATGGATTTTATACTCATCCCGAGAAGCGACTTCACGGCGAACGCAATGGAAGGGCAAAACTTACATGGGATGATGTAAGGAAAATAAGGGCTGAATATGCAACTGGAACCGTATCACAAACGCAACTTGCAAAAAAGTATGGAGTTCGCCAATGCCAGATTAGTGAAATCATAAGAAATGTTAGTTGGGTAGAGCAAAGGAGCGTGATTTGAAATGGCAAGAGTAAGCTTAGCACGTCAGCAACTGGCCGATACTGGACTATCGGCAGCATACTCTCCCGCAGCTGAGGAAGGCCACAAGGTAGAAAACAATGGGCGGGTATTTCTCCACGTTTGTAATGACAGCGAGGAGGATATAACCGTGACGATTCTCTCCGGTTATGTCCGGGCTGGTTTGAAGCTGGCCGACAGAGTTGTGGAAGTAGGAGCTGGCGAGGAAAAATTCATCGGTCCTTTTGACCCAGACGTTTACAACCAGACCGATGGAGGCAAAGGCCGTATATACATTGATTACAGTGCTACAGAAAACGTTGAGGTGGCAGCATTGTTGTTTCCGTGAGGTGGTATAAATGTATCCAGTAACGCAAGATTTTCTTGACAAGATGAAAGCAGACAGGCGGCAGGTATTCGCACGAGTACAAATAGATTATACAGACCCGTTTATGGACCAGTCGATTGAGATTGAAGTCAACGAGCATGCCAACGTAAGCTATCCGCAGCAGACCGCTGATAGCGTGGACCAGACTACCCACAAATACGCCTGCCTTGACGGAACTTGGGACCTGACAACAGGAGAATATCATCTTGCACCATTAGCAAACATGTTAAGCCAATATCAAATGGGTTGGTGGGGAGCGAAGTTTGCCGGTACAGGCGGAGCGTTTTCTTCCCCGTATCCGACGCTTACTGTGACACATTTACCTAGACCAATACACACGTTAAAAGTAATCGGCGACACGGCAAGGGAAGAATACCCCGTGGACTTTACAATCAAGCTGTACGCTCAGGATGATACCCTGCTTAAAACCGAGACTGTCACTGGGAACGACCAGGTAAGCTGGAGCAAGGCATTAGAGCCGCAGGTGCTGGACGTTGCAAAGCAAGTATTGGAAATAACGAAGTGGTCACACGCTGGCCGCTGTGCGAAGATAATTGAATTTTTTACATCAATCAGGGAAGTATACGAAACCGGCGATCTGGTGAGCTTACATCTACTGGAGGAGCGAGAGGCTAGCCAGGGCAGCCTGCCTGTGGGGAACATTAGCTCAAATGAGATCACGCTGGCCTTGAACAATGAGGATAAAAAATTTGACATAGACAACGAGCAAAGTCCGCTGAAAAATCTTTTGAAGCCGAACAGACGGATACAGGTATGGCTTGGAGTAGAAATAGACGAAGAGGTAGAATGGGTGCCACTCGGCACTTACTGGAGCATGGATTGGGACAGTCCTGATGATAGCCTTGAGGCTACAGTTACAGCACGGGACAGGATGGAACTGCTGCGGAAGGGCACATATCAGACATCGCAGGTGCAGCAGAACAAAAGCTTATATGAGCTTGCAGAGATTGTATTGCAAGATGCAGGGCTTACCAGCGATCAGTACATCATAGACACTGATTTGCAATCGATTATCGTGCCCTACGCTTGGTTTAGTCCTATAACCCACAGAGAAGCTTTGCGAAGAATAGCTGAGGCTGGTCTTGCGGTAGCCTTTCAAAACAGAGACGGGAAAATACAGATCGAATCCTTTTTACTTGCGGCTGACAATCCTGTGTTAGAAATTACTGCTGATGATTATTTTCCGCCGCTAAGAGCTCCAAGCAAACAGGATCAGGTTGCAAACGAAATCATTGTTGATACTCAACCGCTCAGACCGGCGACAGCGGTAGAAGAGGTTTACAGGAGCAATGAACCGATAACGATACCAGCTAGCAATACAAAGACTATGACGGTGTATTATAACAGCTCGCCAGTTATCGAAGCACAAGCTACTCTCGATACTCCTCCAGCTGGGGTAAGTATTATTGACGCTACATATTACGGATGGGGTGCAAGTGTGAAAATCCGCAATAGTACCGCCACGGAGCAGCAGGCGACGTTTGTTATCCAGGGGAAACCTCTCACAGTACAAAACAAAGAGCGGGCCATAGCAAGGGACGAAGCAAGCATACTTGAAAACGGGGTACTGACATTTGAGTTCCCGGCGAATCCGCTTGTGCAGAAGCTAGATCAGGCGCAAGCAATAGCAGATGCTCTGCTGGCAAGTGTAAAGGACCCGAGGCGTGATATAGAAGTTGAATGGAGGGGGAATCCGGCGTTATTGCTTGGGGATCAAGTAACAGTCAAGAATAAGGGTTATTATGTAATCAGGCAAGAAATTGAGTGGGGCGGAGCTTTAACAGCGCGATTAACGGGAAGGAAGGTGGTCTAAATGGCTTGGCAAACGCCAAAAACAAATTGGGGACAGTCCGGGCAGACGGTGCCGGGAGCAGGCGATTTCAACCGGATAGAAGGGAATATCCAGCATCTGCAGGACACAAAAGAAACGCCTGCTGGGGCTCAGGCGAAGGCAGAGGCAGCAGCAGGGGCGGTGCAGGCTGAACTAAATACGCATAAGGCAGAAAAAGCGACAACATCTCAAAAAGGACATGTTGAAATTGCTACTAACGCTGAAGCGAGTGCGGGAATAAGTACAGAATTAGCTGTTACGCCCGCTGGATTAATGTATGCTTTAGAATTGCTTGGCTTAAAAGTAGCAAAAGTGTCAACTGAGACAAATTTGGACAATTACCAGAACAGTGGTACATTTATTACACCCGCATCCGGGGTTACAAATCTTCCAGCGGGATGGACGCAAGCTAGACATGTAGTATTAGTTGCAGGAAGTAGCTCTTATTGCCTGCAAATTTTAGCATCTAGTAGCTCAGGAAAAATAGCTTATAGAGTAGGTGCTAGTTCTGCTCTTGGCGATTGGAAAGAATTGCTTGACCCGTCTGGGTTCACAATGTCGGGTGCTTTGGATATGGCAGATAATCAGCTTATTAGACCTGAGATAAAAGATTATGCTGAGACAGTAGGCACTACTCCTGCCACTACTGGTAGTGTGACCTTCAATCTTACAACAGGCAATGTATTCAACCTCACCCCCACAGGCAATGTAACCATAGGTTTTACCAATTGGCCGGCAAGCGGAAAGGGCGGCTCAGTCACGGTAAGGCTGAAAAATGGAGCAACAGTGTATTCAAAGACCTTCGCAGCAGCTATCAAGTGGGTCAATGACGAGATACCTGACTTGTCAGAGGCAAACAAGACATATGACCTTGTATTCAGCACTACCGATGCTGGTACGGTCATACATGGCGCTTGTGTGGGCCCATACTCAGCGTAAGGAGGATTGATGAGATGTTGGCAGATAGGATAATTTTGGCAGCGGGGGGAGGTCGTTTAGACCGTTATACTAAGAGCCTCCTGCATTTCAATGGGGCTGATGGTAGTACAAACTTCAAAGATGAGACTGGGAGGATATGGACTAAATATAGTCATGGTTTAAATAATGCAAGAATATCTACTGCGACATCAAAGTTTGGAGGAGCATCGGGAATATTTGATGATAATGCATATAATTTTATCAGCACACCATATAGTAGTGATTTTGCATTGGGTGCTGAAGATTTCACGATTGATTTTTGGATACGCTTTAGGAGTACTCCATATGGCGGTGGTGTATTAACATTTAAAAATGATAGTACTGGAGAATACTCTTATGGTATCACAGTAGGTTATGATGATGAATCTAATAAAACCTCCTTTAATTTTGAACATCGGGAGGTTGGCTCAGATAATTATTATTATGGCCCAACATTTATTTTGTATTCAGGTGCATTCCCGTTAGATAGTTGGCGACATATTGAATTAGCCAGAAATGGAAGTAGACTCTATGGATTTTTAAATGGGGTTAAACAATCAGAACAAACTATTTCATTTACTGTACGTCCAGTTTCGGGAGCCAAACTTTTTCTCGGTTCGAATCCACTTATTAGTGGTAATAATATGTATATAGATGAATTCCGATTCAGCAAAGGTATTGCAAGGCATACAAGCAATTTTACTCCACCAACAGAAGAATATTAATAGAGGTGAATAATATATGAATTACGCAAAAGTAGAAAATGGACAGGTAGTTCGGGTAGGGTTGCCAACCACAGGGATACTTCAAGACGGTAGTACAGTAGCGAACTATAATTTACTTGACGAAAGTATATTAAGGAGTGAAGGCTGGCGACCTTTGACGGAAAACAAACCTGAGTATAATGCAGAGACTGAGTATTTAGAGTTTGTTGATTATACAGTAGGCGAATATGAGGTTATTGCAAACTACACCGTGAAGCAAATTGAACCAGTCATTCCAGTTCCTACTTTAGAAGAACGTCTTGAAAGTGCCGAGTCAGCAATTCTAGCTTTAATGGAGGTGCTTCAGTAATGTATAGTTTTATTCTTAATCAATGGATATTGCGAAAAATTGATGCGGAGAAGGTACAGTCTTATGTACCAAAATGGATTAATCAAGAGCAATCAGATACCATATTGGCAACTCCGCAGATTCCGATTTAGTACGCAATAGGACAATTAAGCGTCTTAACAAAACGCCGCAGAGGCGGATTTTTTATGACCGGGTGCCTGCTTCGGCGCCTGGGCAGTTCTATGGAGGTGACGGGATGAACACATGCGAAGGACATGTAGAGATCCGCGAGCAGCTTCGGGATCATGAAAAAAGAATAGTAGCGCTAGAAAAAGCGGATGCGGAGTTTGCAATAAAATTGCAAAATCTGATTGAAAAAATCGACAGCCTTACAGGATGGATTAAAGCCCTCGTCGTTAGTATCATCACTGCCGGCGTGGGGTTTATTATTTGGTACATTCAGTCGTTGCCGAGGTAGGGGGGTGAAAGAATGAATTTGCGGCAACTCTTTCTCACTAATAATGACTGCTACAAGGCAGGTAAGAAAATTAAACCGCAGGGCATCATGGTTCACAGCACCGGCGCCAACAATCCGTGGCTGAAGAGATACGTCGGCCCGGATGATGGACTGCTGGGGCCGAATCCAAACAACAACCACTGGAACACACCGACACCAGGAGGCCGTAGCGTCTGCGTCCACGCTTTCATCGGGAAGTTGAAAGATGGTAGCATAGCTACATATCAGACCTTACCATGGGATATGGTAGGATGGCACAGCGGATCCGGTTCTCTTGGAAGTGCAAAGAACGCCAACAACAACGGATATATAGGTTTCGAGATCTGCGAGGATGACCTCAAAGATCCGGTATATTTCAACCAAGTATACCGGGAAGCCGTGGAGCTTTGCGCGTATCTTTGCAAGATGTTTAATATTAAGCCCGAAAAACCATGGCTTATATGCCACTGTGAAGGACATCAGCTGGGCATAGCCAGCAACCACGCAGACGTCATGCACTGGTTCCCACAACATGGGAAAACAATGGATGATCTCCGAGCAGAGGTGAAAAATTTGCTGAAAGGAGGGGCAGCAGTGTCTGAAAAAAACGTGCCCAGCAACTGGGCAAAAGAAGCCTGGGAATGGGCGAAGAAGGAAGGGCTGTTAGACGGCACGAGGCCGAAGGATAACCTTACCAGGGAAGAATTTGCCGTTGTGTTAAAAAGGCTGGCTGATAAAAAATGAAGTTCTCTAAAACTATTGTAGCGCTGGTAATAGTACTCAACTTTTTCTTTACTGTTGCAGTGCTTTTTATTTTTTACCGTGTGGGCGTAGAACCCACAACTTTAATTGCAGCTTGGTTTAGTTTTACGACGGTAGAGCTTTGGGCCTTAGCCGGCATAAAAAAACGGGAGATTGAAATACGGAATGATAAGGAGGAGATACAGTGAAGGAATTCTGGAAACAAAAACTCACATCACGGAAGTTCTGGGTAGCCGTGGCAAGCGCGGCTTTTATTATTATATCGGAAGGCCTTGGTTTTGACGTAGACCAAGAATTGTATTGGAAATTAGTTGCCCTGGCCCTGGGTTACATCTTCGGCGAGGCAGCGGTGGATATTGCCAGATCAAAGGCACAAGAATGAAGACACCCCCGGATTTCTCCGGGGGCTTTTTGTTAAAGTACACACTTCAAGAGGGAAATAGATTCCACATAAGGGAATACGGCAAGCCTTACAAATTTCATAGAGCCATAAACATTCCTCCTGTTTCCATACACTCATGCCCCTCGAAAGAGGGGTTCTTTTTTTGTGCCCATTTTTATATAGGACTTTAGTCCTATTTTTAAAAAACTATTGACATACCACATAATACGGTATATAATATAATTGAGAACAAAGATATTACAAAGGCCGCAGGCTGGAAGAATGAAGGGAGAAAGGAGTGAAAATCATGAAAAAATGCTACAAAGACACATTGGCAAACTTAATCTCTGGTGAACTGCACAGGCTAACGCTTAATTGGTATAAGGCGATGGAGTTAGAGGATGAAAAAGCAAAAGAATTTTGGCAATCAGAAATTAACAAGTTAAAGGAACTCGACGATATAATCTGGCGAGAATTAAAATAATCACACAATGCCTGGTAATACACATGCCCAGTCACAAGTCCGGGCAGAAAGGAGGGAAAAGGCATGGATATAAGAATCGGCAATACAATCAAGACATACAGCACCAAAGAAATACTGGAAGAGATAAAACAGAGAGGATCAACTACTACCATAGTAATAGACCAACCAAGCACAAACTATTATATCAGTGTTCCAGCGCTGAATAAAGTAATTAAAGGATGTATCAATGGCTTGACAAAAGATAAAGTAGTAATCACTATAACGGCAATAAAATAATCCCCTTCCGCACTCGCAAGCATCCGGGGATTATACAGGGCAACAAGGCCGCTGCAAATAAAGTATAACATGTGGCGGCCTCCAAAATCAAGAATGGAGGTAAATAAAATGGCTAAATTAACTCTCTCAAAGAAACAGGAAGAACTGCTTTACTTGCTCCGATTAGACGGGCTAAGACGGGAAATCGAATTGCACGAAGCCGAAGAAGCCTATAAACATGCGCAGGAAATTGAAAAGGCCGTCAGTCAGTATGTAGTTGATAACAACGAGTATTACATTAGCCAGTTAGAACATGATATGCCAGAAATGAAGAATGGCGACCGGGTAACAGATGAATTTGATATGTGTCTGGTGGACGAGGAAATTTTCAAGAATGATTTTCTACCGAAGGTCAAAGCGGCATACATGGAATTATATGGCATTGATAACCCTCTGAATTTTGTTTACTCGTATCCGATGTTTGAACGGAAAATGAAAGCACAAAAAGCATATCGCATGATAGCAGTTGACTTTTTGAAAATCTCTGGCAGAGTAGCCGAAGCCGCACAGCTTGAAAAGGCCGTAAAAGGCTATTTGAATCCAAAGTTAGAAGCGCAGTTGTTGAACATAATAAGAAATTTTATAAACGGGAAATAACATACACGCCGAGCCGGTCGGCTAATACCGGCAGAAGGAGGTTATTATATGAAACGTTATCAATTCAAATCGGCTATAATCAGCGGTTTATATTGCCACAGCATAAAAGTATATTTGCAATACACAAGACGGTTTATAATACAGGGCTATGAAAAAATATGTTATTAATAGGAGGATACAAAAATGAAAATTTATTATACAAGCAAGAGCAAAGACAAGGCCGGACACCTTTGGTTTACCATTAACGGCGATACAAGCTATGATTTAACAAGTGGATGGACAGAAGAAACCGCAAGAGCGGATTATGAAAGCCCTGAACACGCAGAAGAAGATTATGTATCAACAATGAGAGCGTTTGGAGCATACGAGGATTAACACACAAGCCGACCCCGGCGGCATATCCGGGGAGAAAGGGGGAAACATCATGGCCATGAAAAAGAAAACTTCGATTATGTTATCAGCGAAAGACAAACTCTTATTAGAGCTTCTTGCCAAAAAAGAAAACCGGAGCCAGACAAAAGAATTGGAGTACCTCATCCGGCGACGGGCCGAGGATCTTGGGCTAAAAATTGAAGAGCCTTGAGGCTCTTTTTTGCCCGTTTTTTCGATATATTTTTTTAAAAATTGTTGACAACTACTAACGGTTGTTGTATAATTAAAACAAATAGAGGTATTATAAGTGCAAATAGTTGTAAGGATGGTGATATGTTTTGAGAAAATGGCTTATCGAGCTTAGAAAAGGATATACTCAAACACAAATAGCAGAAGCAGTAGGCATTACTCAACAGATGTATAGCGCAATTGAGTTGGGAGAGCGCAGGCCCTCTGTTGAGGTAGCCAAAAAAATCGCAGCCGTCATGGGCTTTAATTGGACACGCTTTTTTGATGACGAATGCGAGGATTGCGAAAGGAGGGACGAGGATGCTCAAACTCAAGAAGCCGAGAATGCCGATGCCGGTTAACTTGAACGACTGCATGTTACTGATGCAAATGGGATACGCAGTACAAATCAACGATGGTAAGGTATCGGCAGTAGTAAAGGAGGGTAAGAGGCGTGTCAAAAACATTGCGTGAAACGATGGGGCTGCGTGACAGCTATGGCGACATAAAACTAGGCGATGAGGTCCGAATAATCAGCGGCGGACATGTCGGGCGGGTGGAGATGATTGGGCAGCATGGGTTGTTGCTGATATCCGGGATTCATGGAGTATATGCATCCTGGGAAGTAGAAAAGGTAGACAAAAAAGAAACGGCTTAAAAGCCGCACATAACCAACTCCATTGTATCACTGATGCAGTGGAGTGTCAAGGAGGTTTGATGAATGAGCAAATACAAAGACTTAACCGGCCAGAAATTCGGAAGATTGACATGTATAAAGGACGCAGGAAGAAGTTCCAGAAAACAGGTTTTGTGGCTTTGTGAGTGTGACTGCGGAAAATTAGTTATAGTCAAATCTAATAGCCTTTTAACTGGAAACACAAAGAGCTGCGGCTGCTTGGCCAGGGAAATTTTAATAAAAAGAAATACAGTTCATTCGCTTTCCAAAGGCAAAGATGGAAAAGCAACTAGACTCTACAGAATTTGGCGCCGCATGAAGCAAAGATGTTATGACAAAAAATGTTCGGACTACAAAAACTACGGTGGTCGCGGCATCAAAGTTTGTGATGAGTGGTTAGATTATAAAAACTTCTACGACTGGGCAATGAGCAATGGATACAAAAACAATCTAACCATTGAACGAATCGATAACGACGGAAATTACGAACCTGGTAACTGTAAATGGATTCCTCCAGAGGCGCAGGCCCGAAACAAAAGAACCAATAGATACATTACTTTTCGCGGAGTTACAAAAACACTTGCTGAATGGAGCCGCATTTTGGGCATGGAACATAGCCTATTGAGATATAGGCTGGATAAATGGGGTACAGAAAAAGCATTTACCACGCCAGCAAGGAGGGAAAGGCATGAAATTAATCAATCTAAAGTTGTCTAATTTTAAGGGAATAAGGAGATTTGAATTACGAACAGACGGCAAAGACGTTTCGATCATGGGAGATAACGCTTCTGGGAAGACCACAATTTTTGATTCTTTTACTTGGCTTCTTTTTGGCAAGGACAGCCTGAACAGGGCAGACTTTGAAATCAAAACGCTGGGTCCTGACGGTCAACCTGAACATGGCCTCGAGCATTCGGTCGAAGCCGTGCTGGAACTCGAGGACGGCCAGCAGATAGCCTTGAAGAAAGTGTTTCAAGAGAAGTGGCAGAAAAAGCGCGGTTCTGCTACAGCAGAATTCACCGGACACACGACTGATCACTTCATAGACGGCGTTCCGGTGCAGAAAAAAGAGTATGACGCCAAGATAGCCGAGATAGCTGACGAAAACATATTCCGACTGCTCACGGACCCGCGTTATTTCAATGAGGTACTGCACTGGCAGAAGCGCCGGGAGAAATTGCTTGAAGTTTGCGGAGATGTCAGCGATGAGGAAGTCATTGCCAGTCAAAAGGCATTGGGTGCGCTGAAAGACATCCTCGGGAACCGAACCATAGAACAGCAGCGCAAAATTATTCAAGCACGTCTGACTGAAATCAACAAAGAGCTACAGAAAATCCCGGTAAGGATTGATGAGGTTAAGCGCGGTCTGCCGAATATTGACGACATTTCAAACGCAGAAGAATTGTCTAACGACATTGCCAAGCTCCGGGAGGAGCTCCGGGCAAAACAGGAAGAGCTTGCACAGGTTAGAGCCGGGGGGCAGGTTGCGGAGAAAACGAAGGAACTGCGACTGATTGAGGGGCAGATACTTGACCTGAGGAACAAGCACAGGCAGGTACTAGATGAAAAGGTTGCCGGAAAGCGCAAGGAGCTATCATTCGTGCAAAGCGAAATCACTAAGACAAAGTATGATATTAATGCAAAGAACGATATTATCAAGAGTTACGAGGCAGAAATAGCCTCTCTTGATACAAAAATGGACAAGCTCCGCAGCGATTGGAGAGAAGAAAACGCTAAGGTTTTTGAATTTGAACAATCTGAAACCTGTCCTACATGTGGTCAGGCATTGCCACAAGAACAACTCCAGGATGCCAGAGATAAGGCGCTGGCCGATTTTAACCGAGCAAAGGCTGAGAAGCTGGAGGCCATCAATGCAGATGGAAAGCGGCTTAAAGAACTCAAGGTGTCTACGGAGAATAATCTCAGAATTGTAACGGAATCACTTAATACCGCAAAAGGCTATTTATCTGATATGGAGCAAAAAGAGGCTGCTCTGAAAGCTGAAATCGACTCCATCATGCAGGGAGCACAGCCTGTCGAATCTACTCCGGAATATGCGCAGATGCAGGAACGGATTATGAAAATCCGTGAAGATATTGCTAATATGCAGGCTGATAGTAATACAGCCATAATGGCAATTCAGAAGGAAATTGATACTCTTGCCGACGCTATCACAGCGCTTGAGCAAGCAGCCGCAAGGCTTGAAGCTCGGAAGAACGGGGAGAAACGCATCGAGGACCTGAAGGCTGAAGAGCGGAAGCTGGCCGCAGAGTATGAAGAACTGGAGAGGCAAATCTATCTTACCGAGGAATTTATCAGGACTAAGGTCCAGATGCTGGAGGACAAAATCAACAGCAAGTTCAAGATGGCAAGATTCAAGCTGTTCGAGGTCCAGGTCAATGGCGCCCTGGCCGAGTGTTGCGAAACCACTTTCAACGGTGTGCCGTATTCAAGTCTGAACAATGGCGCCAGGCTGAATATCGGCCTTGACATCATCAACACCCTGTCAGAGCATTTCGGCTTTGCACCGCCGGTATGGTTAGATAATGCTGAGAGTGTGACCGACATACTGCCGACACGGGGGCAGCAGATCCGATTGATAGTATCTGCACAGGATAAGAAGCTCCGCATTGAGCTTGCGGAGAAAGAAGTATTGAAGGAGGTTGTGTAAGATGGATTTAACGCCTGATAGAAAAGCAAAAATAGACAGCATGGCGTATGAGGATCTTCTTTACCGGTGGAGAAATGCGCCGATAGGCGATCTGTGGTTCCAAGGTGAGACAGGAGAATATTGGGGTAGGCGAATGAAGGAACTACGGGAACAGGGAGAAAACCATGTGCAGGCTTCAAAAATAATTGGTTGGGATAGATAGGGAGGTTGTATAAATGTTAAAGCAAACACTTAAAGAGTGGCTGAACGAGGGCAAGGAACGGTTTGGGGAAGATTTTACAAAATGGAGATTTAAGTGCCCTGCTTGTGGGCATGTTGCATCGGGGCAAGAGTTTAAAGACGCTGGCGCGAAACCGAACGACATGTACCTGACTTGTATAGGGAGACACAACGAAAAAGGCGAGGACGGAATGAAAGGCATAGATAAGGGCTTTGGATGTAATTGGGCAGCATACGGCTTGTTTGGGACATTGGGTAAAGGCAGAATTGTTCTGAATGAAGGTAAAGAAATTGAAGTGTTTGACTTTGCGGAGATGGATGTATTGAAGGAGGTTGTGTAAGTATGGCACAGAGGGAATACAGGCTATCGGTTAAGGTTATCCGTGAGGGTCAGCCAAGGCCATATGCAGACAGCGAATATGAGTATGAAATCGAAGTGGAGAATTACAGCGAGTATTCCGTGAAGGAATTTTGCACAAGATTTCTGAGGCCATGCAAGCAGACACGGGATAAGTGGGACACCAAAGATGCCGACAGTTACTTTCACGGGTACTATGAATTTTCTAAACTCGACGAGAACAAGTACCGGTATTACAAAAAAGAGCCGTACACCGGCTAATAATTAAGGGAGGTTATTTAAATGTCAAACACTGCAACAGCTGAAAAAACCACAAACCAGAGCAACGTGATCGCCCTTGTTAAAAAGGACACCGTTGACATCGTGGCGGCAAAGGTCCGGGAATTTCAGGAAAGGGGCGAGCTCCATTTCCCGCCGAACTACAGCCCTGAAAACGCCATGAAGGCGGCCTGGCTCAAACTCCAGGAAGTCACCGATAAAAACGAAAACCCGGCGCTGAAGGTCTGCACGAGGGACAGCATCGCCAACGCATTGCTGAGGATGGTCGTATACGGTCTTACACCGCTCAAGGATCAGGGATATTTCATAGTTTACGGCAATAAGCTGCTGTGGCAGAATTCCTATTTCGGCAATACTGCCCTGTGGAAGCGTGTCACGAAGTCTGACCATGATCCTGTCGCGGTCATTGTCTATGCGGATGACGAATTCGAGTATGAGATCGTCGACGGCGAATATCATGTCACGAAGCACAAGCAAGCCCTGAAGAACATTGACGACAGTAAAATCGTTGCGGCCTATGCGATTCTGACATACCCGGACGGTTCAAAAAAGACCACACTGATGACCATTGACCAGATAAGAAAAGCTTGGGAACAGGGACAGACCAAGGGCAAGAGTCCGGCTCACACAAACTTTCCGGCGGAGATGGCGAAGAAAACAGTCATCAACAGGGCGTGCAAGATTGGGATAAAAACCTCGGACGACAGCAGCCTGAAGCTCATCAAAGAGGTTATGAAGGCCAACGAGGAAGAGCTTGCGGAGGCAGCCATTGAAGCCGAGATCGAAGAAAACGCCAACCAGGAACTTATAGACATTGAGTATACAGTTACAGAAGACGAAACCCCTGCTGCGGAAGAAACAAAAGAAGAACAGACAAAAGAAGAAATCACAGAGAAACCAAAGCAAGAGAAACAGAAGCAAAAGCCGCAGCAGGGTAAACAACAAACCGTATTTGAGGAAGGGCCGGGATTCTAATGATTGAGTTCACCCCCTACGCCTCCGGGAGCACGGGGAACTGCTACCATGTCACGGATGGCAGAACCCCGCTCCTCCTGGAGTGCGGGATAAAATACAAGGACATACAGAAGGGATGTGGTTTCAGGCTCAGCGAGATTAAGGCTTGCCTTATATCTCATGAGCACTTTTGACCACAGCAAGGCCGTAAAGGACATCATGCGTGCAGGCATCGACTGCTACATGTCCCAGGGCACAGCGGAGGCATTAGGGCTATCCGGACACAGGGTCCACATTATCCGGGCAAAGCGGCAGTTTCGGATCGACAACTGGAGGATAATGCCCATAGAGGCAATTCATGATTCACCGGAACCGCTTGCTTTTTTGATTGCAAACGACAAGGGAGAGCGCTGCCTATTTGCTACTGATACGGCATATCTTAAGAATTGCTTTGTCGGTTTAAATGTGATAGCCGTAGAGTGTAATTACAGCCTGGACATCCTCAAAAGAAATGTGGAGGCCGGAGCCGTGCCGAAGGAACTGAAAAGCCGGATACTTAAGAGCCATTTTAGCCTGGAGAATGTGAAGAGGTTTTTACAGGCAAACGATTTAGGCAAGGTGCAGGAAATCTGGCTACTGCATATGTCGGATGGAAACAGCGACTGCGAGAGGTTTAAGCGGGAAGTTATGGAGTTGACGGGAAAGCCGGTTTATATCGCACTAGAAAAAGGTGAAATAGATGCTTACACACTTTAGTTTATTTTCTGGAATAGGTGGCATAGACATTAAAAAATTACTTAATGTAATAGCCGATGTCAGAGTCAAAACCAACGATATCCTTATCCAGAAGCTTGCCGACAAGGCCTTCAAGTTTTCCGTGATATTCACGGTGCTTGTCCTTCGTGCAAATTATGAGATTCTCTGGCCTGTTATCGGTGCGGATGAAATTAATATGATGCACGCATTCGGTTTTACGGTCAAGTTTTTCCCTGCCGATTGCTTTAAGGGCAATAACAATATGCTCAAACACATACCCGTTTTTACCTGCGTTCGGGTGGTCTGGCAAGCGAATCATATAATATCCCTTGTTTGCGTTCCTATCAGAAAGAAACCTATGACCAACAGGGGTTTTGTAATTAACCAATACCTTGCCGCCCTTCCAAGAAGAATTGTTTTCGCCGTATTGGTTCCGCTTGATGGCTTTTCGGGCAGGTATCCCCATTTTCTTCATAGCACGCCATATGACTTTTTGAGTTGTTCCGAATTTTTTGGCAACCTCATGTTGGCTAAGTCCTTCAACAATATAAGCTTGATAAAGTTGTTCTTCCGTAAACGGGACGGAATAAGTGTATTTGTTACTCAAATAAATCAACTCCTTTGGAATATGTGGAATATTTATAATATATTATACCACCAATTCCAGAGAAAATCAACAAGGAGGTGGTGCTATGCCACGAAGAGAACTAACGCATTTTAGTTTGTTCTCCGGCATTTAACCGGAGGAATCGATCTTGCGGCTGAATGGGCAGGGTTTCAAACAGTCGGACAATGTGAATTTGCCGATTACCCCACGAAGGTATTAGAAAAACATTGGCCTGATGTGCCACGATGGAGGGATATAAGAAGTGTTACAGCAGAAGATTTTTACAAGCGAACAGGATTGCGAACAGTTGACCTTATTTCCGGAGGATTCCCATGCCAGCCATTTTCCGTGGCTGGAAAGCAAAAAGGTAAAAGGGATGACCGTTACCTATGGCCGGAAATGCTCCGGGTTATCAGAGAAATTAAGCCGACTTGGGTACTTGGTGAGAACGTACCTGGAATCCTGCGAATTGCCGGGAAAACAGTTTGTGAGGACTTGGAGCGTGAGGGATACGCTGTCACCGTATTTAATTTTGAAGCTGCGGCTGTCGGAGCGCCGCACAGACGAGAAAGGGTGTTCTTTGTCGGAGAACGCGCCACTATGGAAAACGCCAGTCACGGCAGACGCGAACAACAGGGAGTTTTACCGAAACAGCAGAGGAGAACCGAATCTTTCAGCGCAGGTAAAGGTGGCACCAGATGGGCCTCCTCCTCGATGCCAGAGGATGTGGCAGACACCTCGTCAATTTATGCACAAGGACAGCACAACGGACAGGGGCAAGGGCAATTTGGGAGAGATCGTCGGTGGGCAGTTGAATCCCGATTGGGTGAGCACATTAATGGGCTTCCCGCCGAAATGGACGGAGGTGGAATAAATGCCAACACAGAGAAAGCCGGACCCAGAAAAATATTGTCAGTATTGCAGAAAGAGATTAAAGAGAAAGATTTACAATGGGCGACTGGAGGATATGGGAGCGTTCAAACGCAGGAAGTATTGCAATCAATCTTGCATGGCAAAATCATTTGTCAAAGATGCGCCCTCAAAATCGGCATTATTGAAGCGTGTGGCACCATTCCGTGGGAATTGTTGCGAAGTGTGTGGGGATACGAAACAACTACACTCGCATCACATAGACGGGAATCGTTTAAACGACTCACCAGAGAATATTCAGACCTTATGCGCCAGTTGTCATGCTATCCACCACCACCGTGCCCGTCGTGCTGGATTGACGGTAGCTGGGAGGATGACATACCCCGCGTTGCAACAGGTATCAAAAATCGCGTGGACAGGCTTAAATGTTTAGGCAATGCAGTAGTGCCACAGCAAGTGTATCCGATATTGAAAGCTATTGCGGAGATTGAAACACCCTAAATGTGAAATAAAAGGAGGCCTATGGAATGTATGTATATCAAAGGAGTGAACCGCAGCTGTGGACAGTTGGGTTTTATGCGCCTAGCGGCGAATGGGTATCTGAAAGTGACTATGAATGTAGAGACGATGCAGCGGAAAGAGTGCATTGGCTGAATGGCGGCGGGAAACCTAGCGATACCATCAAAGATTTTATCCTGGATTTAAGCAGAATGAGCGGTACGGGAAACGGGATAGGAGCGTCTACTATTGCAAAGTTAAAGGCATTTGCAAAAGAATATGGATATTTATAACAAGTAAAGCGAGGTTGAGGAAAGTGAAGTTAGAAATTGAAATTGATGAAGCCTACATAGCCGAATTGGTATCTCAGGAAATCGCAAGACGCATTGTTGAAACGCATGGATATGAAAATTGCGAAGCGAGATATGGAATAAGGGAAGGTGTAGACAAGGCAATCAAACAGTACATCTACTCTAAGAAAGATACAATAATCGACAGGGTTGTAGATAGAGCTTCAGTTGAGATTGTAAAAAAGGGGTTGCCTAAGCTGATAGAATCAATAAGTAAAGGAGAACAGAAGTGAATGATAAAGAAAGGTATCTAAAATTATTAAGAGAAGAAGTCCCACCTGTAAAGCTAGGCAATAAAAACCGAACTGGCAAATGTGGTATGTGTGGAATAAGGGTCAATAAATTATACCCGCAAACAGTAGGTAAAGTTGGCTTTATGATTTGCGGGAACTGTAAGCAAATCATGGACATGTAAGGGAGGTCACGCTATGAACCGTTTTAAATGCCCCGCTTGCGGCGGGGAGCAGTATACTGCTTGCGATACAGCGAAGGATTGTATCTACTGTGGAAATGAAGTGCTGGAAAAGGCGGAGATGTTAAATAGCATAATCGAATGGGATGAGGACGGCTATCCAACTGAGGAATCGCTGGAACAATTAGAAAAGGTTTTGAACGGAGACTTAAAAAAGGCCATAAAAGCCTTTTATGCCGCACTCAAGGAAAATTATTACGGGGATTATGCGGTTGGTCTAACTAAAAAAGAAGTGCGTGGAGAAGAAAGAGAGGTATGGGAGTACCATACTTTTGGTTGGAGCGGGAATGAAGCTATTATCAGTACCCTTTCGCAATTTCCGCTTTGGTCAGTATACCTGGAACGATATGACGCAGGAGGGCATTATTATTTCAAGCCGTGGAATGAGGTGAAAAAGATACTGGAAAGTGAGGGAGAGTCATGATAAGCAAAGTCAGGCTCTCCCACAGCAACAAAAGCCGCGCACACATAGGCAGAGCGAAAGTACGCGAAGGAAAAGAAATATACCGGCATCCGGAGGGGTACTTCGTAGTACTGGAGTTTGAAGGCGAAAGCGGGAAGTTCAGGGAGGCCTTTTGGCCGGAG
>Ga0255347_1002090_pt1 | contig 29380 bp, 27 predicted proteins | sample wastewater_treat_2_FD_192479 | JGI IMG/M metagenome (GOLD analysis project Ga0255347, IMG submission 192479) | Wastewater microbial communities from Lulu Island WWTP, Vancouver, Canada - plant24 | ecosystem: Engineered > WWTP > Wastewater > Unclassified | place: Canada: Vancouver, British... | reverse complement strand
CTGAAACAGATCCACGAGGCTGGCCTCGACCGCATCCATGTCGGCCTGGAAAGCGGCTCGGATCGAGTGCTCGCATTAGTTAAGAAGGGCTGCACTGCTGAACAGCACATTACGGGCGGGAGAAGGGTCATCGACGCCGGGATGACCCTTTCTGAATACATCATGCCCGGCCTGGGAGGCAGGCAATGGTCACGGGACCATGCGCTGGAGACCGCCCGGGTCCTCAACGCCATCAACCCTCATTTCATCCGTCTCCGCAGCCTTCGCATCCCAGATCGCGCTCCGCTATACCAGGATGTCACAGCGGGCCGCTTCATCCCTCTTTCCGACGACGATACCGCCCGCGAAATAAGACTGTTCCTGCAATCCCTGGACGGCCTCACCAGCACCCTCACGTCGGATCACATCATGAACCTGCTGCCGGAAGTCGAGGGCACTCTGCCACGCGACCTCGACTCAATGCTGGCGGTCATCGACCGATACCTGGAACTTCCAGCCGAGGACCGGCTGCTTTACCGGCTGGGTCGTCGCGGCGGCGCCGTCCAGGGACTGGCCGACCTGGAGAACCCCGATCTGAAGCTGCGCCTCAAGGAAGCGCGCCGCGACTTGGAGGCCGAGTCCGGCAAGGATTTGGAGCAGATCATTACGGAACTGGGGGATCAGTATATCTGATGAAAAGCGAATGATGGTCGAATATCGAACCGCAGAATGGAGAAGGGCTGCAGCCGTGGGGTAGATGCTGCCCCGCTTGTTCCTGAACTCCAGCTGGCGAACCAACATTTGTTTGAATGATTTCTTCGTGTGACTTTGTGTGACTTGGTGGATGAAAAAGTGGCCAAGAGGGGGGCGGGTGGTTCTTGACTGCCCTGAACAGGAGCATCGGCGTGGCAAGCATCGTGCTTCAGGAGTGCCCGAAAGTCTATCTGCTGGAAACTCATCGTTCCAAAACCCCCGAGGCGACCTTGCGGGTTATCGAAAGAACCGGCAACCAGGTGGACCTGATATCGCCCCGCGACGTCACCGATCTGGACCGCATCGGCCTTCCGGTCTTCACCTGTGACCGGATCCGCCCTGATGGTTCACGCACTACCCACACCGGCAAGGGCGTTTCCAAAACTCAGGCCCAGGTGTCGCTCACGATGGAGGCCATCGAACGCTACTGTTCGGAATTCCGCGATGAATACCGCGACCGCCTCGTTTTCGGCAGCTACCGGGAACTCCGCCAACACCTCAATCTGTTGGACCCCGAGAACCTGATCCTCCCTGCGTTTTCCAACTACCGGCCGGATCACGCCCGCTATTGGGTGTGGGGCTTTGACCTCAGCGCCCATGAGGAAATCCTGATTCCTGCGGGTGCGGTCTATCACCCGTTTGCTCTTGACGAGCATTCCCTGATCCGGACCCATACCAACGGCCTCGCCACCGGGAACACCATCGAGGAAGCCATTTTCCACGGCATGACGGAGGTTATCGAGCGGGATGCCTGGAGCATCGCCAGGTTTCGCCAGGATATGAACGCCGCTCTGAGCGTTGAGGACCGGGCTGAGCACCGGTTTCTTCTCGAAATCATCGAGAAGTATGAGCGGGCAGGAATTGAGGTCACCGCTCGTGACCTCACCACCGATCTCGGCGTCCCCGTCATCGCGGCCTTTGCCGAGGACCTTCACCATCCCGGGCTGCCGCCCTGCGACGGCTTCGGCGCCCATCTCGACCCCCGCGTCGCCATGGCGCGCGCCCTGCTCGAACTGGCCGCGACCCGCGCTTGGTTCCTGCAAAAGCACGACCGGGAAAGGCTGCAAAGACCGTCTTCGCCTCGCCATGGTGAACCGGACGGCGAGGACCCGCGCTTCCATGCGTCCGAACTGAAGCCGCTTGGAGAGATGCCAAGCCGGTACAGCCATGACCTTCGCGAGGACATCAGGACCCTGCTGGAGACCCTCGAACGATGCCGGATCAAGCAGACCCTGGTCGTCCCCCTCACCCGGCCGGAACTGGGCATCCCCACCGTAAGGGTGATCATCCCCGGTCTGGAAGTCTACTGTTTTGATCGCGAGCGCAAAGGCGACCGGCTGTACCAACCTTGAACGCTTCCTAAACCCTGTTGCCAAGAGTTGCGCGGTGCGGGTTATCGGCTAACCTCGATCATTTTCATGCCTCTGAATAACACCCGGAGACAACAGAAAAGGACCAATGGGCACTCGAAACCCGCAACCTTTCGGAACAGCCGCACCAAGATACAGGAAAGGAGTAATAGCGAATGAAGACAGGATTCATTGGACTGGGCATCATGGGCAAGCCGATGGCCGGAAACCTTCTCAGGGCAGGCTATCAGCTGGTGGTCTGTAACCGAAGCCAGGGAGTGGTACAAGAACTCGTCGCCGCCGGAGCGGAGGCAGCATCCTCTCCCCGGGAAGTGGGCGCAAGATGTGGTGTCATCGTGACCATGCTACCCAATTCTCCGCATGTCAAGGAAGTGGTCCTGGGTCCGAACGGCATTCTCGAAGGCGCAAAGCCCGGGACGGTCATCGTCGATATGAGCTCGATCTCACCCGTGGCGGCAAGGGAGATCGCTGCAAAGGTGGCCGAAAAGGGGATCGAAATGCTGGACGCGCCGGTGAGCGGGGGAGAGCCGAAGGCGATCGATGGAACTCTTTCCATCATGGTGGGCGGCAAGCAAGAGATCTTCAACCGCTGCTTCGAGCTCCTGAGCACGCTGGGCACGTCGGTCGTCCATTGCGGCGACATCGGCGCGGGAAACGTCACCAAGCTGGCTAACCAGATCATTGTCGCCCTCAATATTGCAGCCATGTCCGAGGCGCTGGTGCTCGGGGCAAAGGCCGGTGTGGCCCCCGAAACCATCTACCAGGCAATCCGGGGAGGACTTGCCGGCAGCAAGGTGCTCGATGCAAAAGTCCCCATGGTGCTGAATGGCAACTTCAAACCGGGATTCCGTATCGAACTGCACCTGAAAGACCTGGCCAACGCCCTCGAAACCGGCCATGAAGTCGGCGTTCCCCTCCCCCTGACAAGCCAGGTGATGGAGATCATGCAGGCCTTGAAAGTGGACGGCAGGGCCGACCATGACCATGGCGGGATCATTCAATTCTACGAAAAGCTTGCGCACTTTGAGGCCAGGAAGCGCTAATACCGGCAGGGGCGGGTTCAGTAGTGCTGCCATAGCGCCTCCCCACGGGGCCAACTCTCCATCCAGGGAAAGACAACAACTGCCCCCTCCAGGGGGCGTTCGCATTGCCCGATTCAGCCGCCTCTTAGTGATCGTCCAGAAACAAGTGTGCCCTTTTCGTGGGCTGTGCCCACCGATGGGGCAGCATGTGGGCACAGCTCACCCTACGATCCTGTCAACCGTCACATTTATTATTGGACAGCCTCTTAGCTGTCGATGAGGGCCTGGATATCGGCCGGATAGCCCACCTTTTGCGGCAGGAAGATCAGTTCCGGGTCGACAAATTCCCGCAGCACGAAGAGCTCGCGGTAGGTCGGCCGGGGCGTATCGCCGGTGACCCGTGAAACGTTCAACTCGAATCCGCAGTTCTCCTTGATCTGATCCACCGTAATCCCCGGATGGGCGGTTTCGAGATAGATGACACCATTGTCATCGAAGCGATAGACGCCCATGTTGGTTACCACCGCTACCGGCCCGCTGTCGGCGAAGGGCGTACCTTTCCATACCTCCCGTTTGGGCTTCCATTCCCTCGTCTTGAAGTCCCAGCACCACCATCCCGGCGTGGTGGTGTATTCGTTGCGCTCCAGAAACCGCCTCTTTTCCTGGAGGATGATGAAGGCCGTGCGCCGGGCCATGGTGCCGATATCGGAATTACCGCCCGAACCGGTGAAGCGGTGAGTGGGCTGAAAATAGTCCCCGATTGAAGTGACGTTGACTCCACCATACTTGTCAATGGCGGCGCCTCCGAGAAAGCCGAGGCTGACAAAGCCCTGTTGGAGGTAATAGCCGAAGGTGTCAACCAGCCCTCCGAGGCTGGAACTCATGTTGGCCGCGCGCTGATCGCAGACCGACATGGGGACATGCATGGTCTTACCGTCACAGACCCCTGATTCGTAGATGAGAAGGGCGTGCGGCGCATTGAGGAAGTTCGCCGTCATGATTCCGACCATGGGCAGCCCGGTGCCGGCGAAAACGATATCGTCGTCCCGGACCTCGTGAGCCACGGCAATGGCCATCAGCTCCGGCAGAATGAACTCCCCGGGCTTGGCCGGTTCGTCGGGAATCCGGTCGATGAGCTCCATCAAGTCTTCCATTGATTTGGCCATGTTCGCTTCCCTCCTTCCTAGTAGCCGCCGCGCGCGACGGACAGGGGCATCTTCATCCTGGGGGCCGGCTTTTTCCCTCGCATGATGCGGGTGCTGTAGCCGGTAACACTGTCGGCTTTGAGGTCCAGGAGTTTCTTGGCCCCTAACCTGGTGATCATGTCCTCCCATGATGCCGGCTCATAGACCCATTCTTGCAGCCACTTCCGGAGGTCCTCCTGGTTTCTCGAAGCGGCGTCCATAGCGCGCATGAAAGGGGCGTCATAGTCGTAGAAGAAAGGCACTGAACTGGGGAAGGCTCCCCATGGCTGTTCCACGACGCAGTCAACCGTGAAATAAGGAATCTGGTTGGCTTCGGACTGCTTGCGGAGCTCCGCTTCGGGAACGATTTCCTCACAGATCACCACCACTTTGTCACTGGCAAAGGCGATTTCCTTGTCGATGGTCCCGATCCCGCGCCATCTGGCGGTGCCCTTATCGCCGGCCTGTGCCACATGGATCACCGCCAGTTCAGGGCGGGCGGCCGGCAGCAGCACCAGTTCCCCATCGCCGTAAAAGGGTTCTTCCATCTGGATGAATTTCTTCCTGGCGATTCTGGGATTCTTGCCGTCTCTCAGACCGGCCCGCCCCAGCGCGTCATAGTCCGGGTTGTAGAGGTCGGAACCGAGAGGCGCGTAGTAGGGAATGAACGGCGCTCCGATGGCTCCCGCCAGGAACCTCATGGCCATGGCGCCGTGGGAGTAGTCCTCGAGGATCATCTTGCCGGCCTTGTAATTCCTTTCCAGGTTGACATCGAGTTTGCCCGCCATCTCACCCCAGCCCATCCAGTCGGTTTCGTAGATCTTGATGGCCCCGACCGCGTTCAGCAGCCAGGTGCAGACGCTGCCGTGCCGGTCTAGCACGTGGATGTCCTTGAATCCCTGCCGCACCACTTCCCAGGCAAATGCCACCGGGTTGCGGTTGAACCCCGTAAAACCGCTGAAGGCCATGACAATCCCATCGTGCATGTACTTCCTGACCGCCTCTTCGAGGGTCAAAACCTCCACCTTTTTGGTCTTCTCGCGAATTCGCGGCATTGTTCCACCTCCTTCTCGTGTTGGGTAACAGGCAACGCTAATGATGCTCATGGACATAGAACGGCCATTTATGGAAGAACCATTCATTCCACAGGAGCGGGATGATCCACCAGAAATTCCAGATGAGAGATTCCCCGTAGATGTAGCGCTCCCCCAGGTCGCCCGCCATGTGGTGGATGCCGAGCCCCCAATGGCCGAAGTTGACCAGGTAATAGAGGATGTAATTGATCATCATCAGGACCAGCACCCCGATGGTCCGATACCAGAAGGCACCCCAGGAATCCTTGTCCGTCATCGGGCACATGTCATCGAAGTAGTGATGCCAGGCCAGAAAAGGAATGAGGGTGAACCCGGCAATTTCGGCAGCGTGATACCAGAGAAAGCGCGGCACTTCCTTCGCCCCCCCCGCCAGATGGTGCACGACCTGCTCCATGTTGATCCAGATCGGCGCCAGGACCACGCACAGCCAGGCCAATAAGTAGCCCAGAAGGACGTTGCCGATGAACGAAACATTGCCTTTCCAGGGTTGCGGCAGGGTGATGAGGGTCCAGGGTTTCATGCGCCAGACATTGGGGGTCATGAAGAGGACGATGATCATCCACTCCCACCAGCCAAAGACCCAATGCACATGAATCGTACCGGCAATACCGCCCCACCAGGGGATATTCATGGCATAGGCCTTGCCGAAATTGGCTTCCCAAAGCCATCCCCAAAAGGGCACAATGAGTACCACATAGAAGAACATGGTCAGCAGACTGCACCAGCCGATGTCCGCAATACCTGCCTGCGGCTGCGTCAGATTGCTGGGACGGATCGGCCATTTGCCGTAGAGGATGGTGACGAAAGGGTAGGAATAAAAGCCGATGAGCACGAAGGTTACGATGGCTCGCTGAGCGAACAGGCCCTTGTGGGGGTCCGTCAGCACTTCGAGCGTGAGGGTCTTGCCGCAAGCCTCGGGCAGGATTGTCGCTCCCGCAGCAGCCAGGTTCTCCAGGTTGCACTGGCTCAAGAAATTGAAGCCGAGCCCGAGGATGCGATAGAAGATGACATGGATGACAAACCAGACCACGATCAAATTGACCACGGTCTCGATAATCCCTCGCCACGGCTGGCCAATGTCCTGAAACGGCCAATCCCCCAGGAACATGTGCTGCCAGAGGCCGACCAGAATCATCATGGCGAGATACATGACGAAGGGGTAGGGAAACCCTCCGACGGGCCCCCGCGGATCGCTGAAGATATACCAGGCAAGCCATGCTACCAGAAAGAAAACCATGGATGAGATGATGCCGGTGACGGGCTGCCCCCAACGCGGTCGTAACTGCTCTGCCATCTCTGTTTCCTCCTCTCTGAATGGTAGTTATACTGGTTAACGGTGTAGTCTTGGACGTATCTCCGATTCTGGATTCCAGAAACTCATGACCCTTCAGAACACCTGGAAACACCTGAGAAGGACCAATGGGAACCGGCAACTCGGAACTTTCCAAAGCAGATACCGCAGGAAACAGAATACTGGCCCGGCCGGGCAGTCCCGGCACGCCCCTTGACCAACTCTGAAATGGCAGCCTCAGCTGGAGGCCTCTGTAGGTAGTGCGGTAACACTTATCATGGAACGATAGCGTGAGATCACTTTCGGTCGTGAGGCCACGGGCCGGCACCAGCCTACCCCGCTCCAACCGGAAGCGACAATGAAGAGAACGGGCGCATCGCATACTACTGCTTGGATAGAATTACGACAGCGGATCACCCATAGCGCACTTCTCCCAGGCTGGTCAAGCAGATTTTTATTGACACGGCGAGAGCCTCTGATTTAAGTCTTTCCATACTGAAATCGCACGGATATTCATTCACCACAACCCGTGCTCGGCTTTCGATCATCGTCCCGGCAATGGTCTCTTGTCAGAATATCCAGGAGGTGAGCAAAATGGGAAAAGGAATGCTTTCTGAAACAGCACTGGAAAGGATGGAACAAGAGTACCGGGAATGGCTCGCCGAGTACCGGAAAGCCGTGCAGAAAATGCCCGAACGGCTGGGGCGCTTCTCTACCGTTTCGGACATGCCCATCGCACCCCTCTACACCCCCCTGGACCTGAACGAGCGGGACCACTTTGAAGACATCGGCCTGCCGGGGCGCTACCCCTTCACCCGGGGCGTACAAAGCACCATGTATCGGGCACGGTTATGGACCATGCGCATGTTCGCCGGGCTCGGTTCCGCTGAAGACACCAACAACCGCTTTCATTATCTTATCAGCCACGGCGAAACCGGGCTCAGTACCGCCTTCGATTTTCCAACGCTCATGGGATATGACACGGACTCCCCGCTGGCCCGCGGCGAGTGCGGAAAATGCGGGGTTGCTATCGATACCATCGAGGATATGCGGCGCCTCTTTGCCAACATCAATCTCGAAGAAGTGACCACTTCCATGACCATCAATCCGCCCGCCTCAATCATCTGGGCCATGTATCTGGCCAATGCTGAAAACGAGGGATACGATCGGAGGAAGCTGGGGGGCACCATCCAAAACGACTGCCTCAAGGAATTCATTGCCCAGAAGACCCTGATGCTGCCCCCCGAACCGAGCCTGCGGCTGGTGGTCGACACGGTGGAATACGGGAGCCGGGAGGTGCCGCGCTGGAATACCATCAGCATCAGCGGCTATCACATCCGCGAAGCCGGCTCCACCGCCGTCCAGGAACTGGCTTTCACCATCTACGACGGCGTCTGCTACGTCGAAGAATGCATGAAACGCGGCCTCGACGTGGATGAGTTCGCCGGCCGGCTTTCCTTCTTCTGGAATTCTCATATCGATTTTTTTGAAGAAATTGCCAAAATGCGGGCCGCCCGCAGGCTTTGGGCACGCCTCATGAAAGACCGCTTCAAGGCGAAGCATCCGCGCTCCATGCTCCTCCGCTTTCATACGCAGACCGCCGGCTGTTCCCTGACCGCCCAGGAACCTTATAACAACATCATTCGCACCACCACCGAAGCCCTCGCGGCAGTCCTTGGCGGCACCCAGTCCCTTCACACAAATTCGCTGGACGAGGTCTACATGATCCCCAGCGAACGAGCAGTCCTCATCGCTTTGCGCACGCAGCAGATCCTGGCCGAGGAAGCCGGGGTGGCCAGCGTTATCGATCCTCTCGCCGGTTCCTATTTCGTCGAGGCGCTCACCAACAAGATGGAAGAGGAAGCCAGGGTCTATATCCGCAAACTGGATGAACTCGGCGGCATGGTGGCGGCCATCGAGCGGGACTATCCGCAGATGGAGATTGCCGATGCCGCCTACCACTACCAACAGCAGCTCGAACAGGGTGACAAGGTCATTATCGGCGTCAACAAATACCCCTCGGATCGCCCCGAACTCGAATTCGTCCTGAAGATCGATGAGGAACTGGAACGACGGCAGGTCGAGCGGACCCATGCCTATAAGGCCAGGCGCGACCAGAGTCGTTTCCAGAAAGCCATGGATGAGCTCCGGAGACGGTGTGAAGGACCACCCTGCTGGGACAACAATGTCATGCCGGCCCTGCTCGAAGCGGTCCGAGCCGGAGCCACCGAACAGGAATGCTGCGACCTCTACCGGCAGGTCTTCGGCACCTATTCGGATCCCGGCTCGTTCTAGCAGGCGGTATCAGGGCTTGTCGATTAGAGAAGAGGAGGGTTTTCATGGCAAATGAAAGGAAGCTGCGGATATTGGTAGCCAAACCGGGCCTTGACGGCCATGACCGGGGGGCGCGCATTATCGCCAGGGCCTTTCGGGATGCCGGCTACGAAGTAATCTACACCGGCTGTCACCAGACTCCCGAACAGATCGTGAGCACCGCCATTCAGGAAGACGTGGACCTGATCGGCCTGAGCATCCTCTCCGGGGCTCACACCTATTCCTTTCCCCGCGTGCTGGAACTCTTGAAAGAGAACCAGGCCGAGGATATCACCGTTATCGGCGGCGGCATCTTTCCCCTGGAAGACATTCCCAAACTCAAGGAGATCGGGATCAAGGAGATCTTTGAACCGGGTGCCAAACTCCAGGATATCACCGCCTGGGTCCGCGACCATGTAAAACCGCGGGAGGCTCTGACGGCCTGAGTCGAGCCCGGGGCGACAGGAAAAACTCGAAATGCTCTTTTCGTGCCGCTTCGTGTGACTTCGTGGAGGATAGGAGCAGGACAAAGGGGGCGGCTGCCCGGTCGTGCCGGCCGGGACCGTCCCTTGAGGATCGCCAAGCCCTTGGGAGGCCATCGCAGCATGAGCATCGCCGAACGGATCATTTCCGGAGACCTGCGGGCGGCAGCGCGCCTCCTTCGTGATATTGACGATCAGATTGCTGGCGCCCGAGACCTCCTCAGAGCGCTCTACCCCCACACCGGCAGGGCTCACGTGATTGGCTTCACGGGCTCCCCGGGAGTCGGCAAGAGCACGCTCGTAGACCAGATTACCGCGCTTTTTCGGCGGGATGGTGCCAGTGTCGGCATTCTGGCGGTCGATCCCACCAGTCCCTTCAGCGGGGGCGCCATCCTGGGCGACCGCATCCGCATGCAGCGCCATTTCCTCGATGCCGGCGTGTTCATTCGCAGCCTGGCAACCCGGGGCGCATTCGGAGGCCTGACGCGGTCCACCAACGACATGGTGAATGTCCTGGACGCCATGGGCAAAGACGTCATTCTGGTAGAAACCGTCGGTGTGGGCCAGGACGAGGTCGATATTGCGAGCAGCGCCCATACTACCGTCCTCGTCACGGTACCCGGCATGGGGGATGAGGTCCAGGCGCTGAAGGCCGGAATCATGGAAATCGGCAACATCTTCGTGGTCAATAAGGCGGATCGTGAAGGCTCGCGTAAGACCGTGCGCGAGCTGCGCAACCTCATCGAACTGGGTCTCAGGCGACGGGAGGACAACGGCTGGGAGCCGCTCATTGTCGAAACGGAAGCCATCAAGGGCCGCGGCCTCGAGGACCTCTACCACAGTATCCACCGGCACCGGCAATACCTGTTCGACCACCCCGAAGAGCTGCGGGAAGCGCTCCGCAAGCGAGCCCGCAATCAACTCGTGGAAGCGCTCAAGGACCAGGCCCTGCGTGCCATTCTCGAGCGGCTTGCAAGCCGGGCTGTCTCCCTAGACTCCCTCATCGAGAAAATCCTCGCCAAAGAGGCTGATCCTTATTCTCTGGTCAACACTATTCTGGCCGCCGAACTGCGCCCGGAGGCCACAACCCAGGCCCAGCCTCCCGGCAGCCAATAATATCTCGTAGCCCTCTTATCTTTTTTTGCCCTCGACCAGGCAGGTGAAAGCCTCACTCAGGCGGATGAACGATTCCTGGTCACCACCGCGGTCCGGATGGAGCTCTTTGGCCTTCCGCCAGTACAGTCGTACCAATTCCTTGCGTTCCATAGCCACCATCCTCTCGCGGCTGATCCCGAAAAGCCGGCAGGCAGCGTCGACACCCATTCGAGAAACTGCCGGCCTGGGCGGGGAAAACCTTTGCCGCCGCAGGATTTCCCGCAAATCCTCGGGCCGGAGGCCACCCGCCGTCTCCGCATCGAAATAAAGGACCAGGTATTTCACCAGATACGGATGGAGTCTGCTGCCGTCATGGCGGTCGACTCCAGCAAAGTAGGTTTCATCCGTGTTCATGTCGCAGAGCGCGGCCAGGACCCACTGGTCCACCTCATCCTGATCCAGCGCGGCAGGCTGGTTGCGCCAAGGATGGTGGGGGAATTTCGTTTGCAGATGAAGGGCCGTGAATACGTACGAGCACACTTCCTGGGGCCGCAGCACCCTCTCCATGCCCTCGATCACATGCTCGATCTCATCACGGCTTTTTTCCATGAGCACCTTGAGGAACCCCCAGGGCCGCCCATCCAGATCGCCGATATCCACTCGCCCACAACGCAGGAAATGCAGCCGACGCTTATCAAAACTGTGGAGATGGCGCTGCCGTTGGGCAAACTCCTCGGAAGAACGAGCATCCCGCGTGTCCCTGGAACCGCTCCGACAACGGTAGCGTTCGACCACGCGGCGGACTTCCGGGCGTAAGAACGGGAGAAAAAGATGCTCCAGATCGTCACTGCTAAATACCACTCCCTGAGCCAACAGCCTTTCTTCCAGATCGGGTTCGAAATAGAAGCCATTTCCGCCCGGATAGACGATATACTCGCCCGGATCGAGCCCAAGATCGAGCAGGTCCCGGCTTTTCCAGCACTCCCCTTCCCGGTAGGAGGATCGGATTACATGGTGAAGACCATCCTCCTCCTTGACCCGTCTCAGATACAACGGCAACACTCCTTCTGAACAGGTGCCATCCCAAGCGCCTGCCACCAGCCTCTTTCATTTCGCCTGGAAGACGGCTTTGAGCAGTTCATCCTCCAATGAATTCAGGCCCACAACAAGCGGAACCACCTCACCATTCCCCGTCTAGAGCATGATTATTGAGTGCCTTAAAGTCCTACGCAACTCCACGCACTACTGCTACATTATAAAAAAAAGCCGGGTGGCAAGGCCACCCGGCTTCGAGCTTAACGGCGATGTTTAGCCGATGTGACTACCAGGTCCACTGCAACCGCGCACCCAGTTCGTACACATTGTCATCCCCGGTGTAATCGGCACGGGAATCTTTGGCACGAAAAGCATCACCGGTAAACATGTAAGCGCCGACCAAGTCAAGATTCAGTTTGTCGACGATGTTCTGGGTGATGTTCAGATTGATTTCGTGGCCGAGATCCCTGCTGAAATCCCAATTTGTGCCATTCCAACGGGAAGGAGCCTTTTCGGAAGTTCCAAAATACCAGTAGGACAGAGCAAGCTTGGTGGTTGGCATGGCCTGCCAGGCACCACCGACCGTGACCGTCCAGATGTTGGTCGGGAACGGATAACCTCTCCAGTAACCGCCATTGGGGGCCGTGTTATCGAGGATACCACCACCCATGATTTCCGAGAAGTACTTGGAGGTTGCCAGCGGATAGGTGAACCATTTGATATCGTTGGTGTCAAGGAACAGGTTACCCTGTGCGTCCTGGGCAACCTTGGCGCCAGTCGTGTAGAAGCCGCCGAGATTCGCGCTCCAGGGTCCGCAGAAGTAGTTTACGCCCGCATCGACCATCCACCCGGTGTAGTCCGCGCTTTCCAGACTGCCGATGGTGGGACCGAGCTTGGCGCTGCCAAAGTTCTTGACGAAATTGAGGTAAGCGCTCAGGTAATCGATCTTGTAGCCCAACTGGAAGCCAAGATCAAACAGCTGATTGTTCTCAGCCCGCAGCAGTCCCGGACCGAAAGGATTCAACTGAGCGTAGAGGGGATTTGACGAATCGAGGATGTTTCCCGATACCGGGGTATCCATCTGGGTCGGGATCACGCTGGCGGGAGTATTGTGGCCATCCTGCCACAACCCTATCAAAGCCGCCTTGAAGGGGCCTTCCTTGTATTGCACCATGGCAACCAGGTCGTCGACGTTCTCGGACTCAGACGTGGTCTGGAAGTTCTGGGCGGAAATATAGCCCAACATCACCGTGAACGGCTTCAGATTCGCTTGCAGCAGGGCTGCGGCAAAGTCATCATCGACAATCCAGGAATCCACCAGGTTGATCCCCTGCACGCCGACCTTGGCGCTGAGGGGGGTCTGGGGGATCTTGAAGTCGACATAGACGTTCTTCACATTGAGGGAGCCGGTGTCAGCACCGACATTACCACTACCGGTATTGCTGTTGAAAGCCTGGGCAGCGGAACCCCAAACGGAGTTGGTCTCGAACTTCGTAACCACCTTCAGGTTTTCGCTCGAGATGAAGTCCATGAAGATTCTCAAGCGCTGGTCGAAACGATTGTTGTGCTGGGTGTAAGGAACAGCCTTGCCGGTGCCAAGGTTATAAGCACCGCTGAGCGGGTAATTGGTAAAAGAATGCTGCGAGAGCACGCGGGCGCGGAACAGACCGCCCCACTTGACCTCGAGAGCAAACACCGGCATGGCGATGGCCAATGCCAGCACACATACCAACGAAATGGTGAGAAACCTTCTCATCCCTTTCCTCCTCAAAAACTAATCGTTTTGCTCTGTTAAACTCATTAGCCCCTAACCAAGACTACCAACTCCAACTACGCTGTAACTCTCCTCTTTCACCTCCCTTCACCCTGAATGGTTGCTCATTAGCCCCTTTGCCACATATGGCAGCTCAATACACAGAACCAGTTCTCATGTCAAGGGAAAAATTGGAGAATTCTTTATATTTTCAAATCTTGTCAATTTTAGTATATTCTCACCCGCCCTGATCCGCCGGTGGCAGGGCCGACAGGGGACACGCAGACAGTCAAGATCACCCGTGGGATGACCTTTGTATGAGGCTCGAAATTGGATATGTTACTTTTTTAATTTAATGAATTCCATCCCATAGGAGTGGCATGCTGCCGCGATCGACTCAACGGCGCGGCAGCATGCCGCTCCTACCAATGATGATTGGGTCATAAAATCGAGAGCTTGCATCTTGAATGAGTGTCACTCGAATAAAGAGAGGAACTTGGAATGAAGATCAAGACAATGGTGAAGACAGTGGTTGCGGTGTTGTTGTGCATGACCTTTTGGCCCGGGACCGGCATTGCCGCAGAACCCGGTTCAGCCCCGGTTAAGGTGGCCGTTCTGCCGTTCAATATGCACACCCCCAGTCAGCTCATGTATCTCCAGGAGGGCATCCGTGACATGTTGGCGTCCCGCCTGGGCTGGGAAGGGAAAGTGCAGGTGGTGGACCGGAGCACCGTCGACCAGGCGGTGCGCGGGATAAAATCGGACATCTCAGCCGAAGAGGCGCAGCGGCTCGGTCGCGCCCTCAAGGCAGATTACGTGGTGTTTGGAAGTCTCACCGGCATCGGACAGACGATCAGCCTCGATGCCAAGATGACACCCCTTTCGGCAAAGGGTGAACCAGTGAGCTTCGCGACCCAAACCAAAACGCTCGACGACATTGTGCCGCAGGTCAATCTCTTCGCCCAGGAAATCAATCAGAAGGTGTTCGCCCGCCCCACCGACCGGACTCAGACCGCACGCTCGGACGAGGAAGCGTATTCGAGCCGCAACCCGGAATTGCTCGTGCCAACCACCATGGTGCCAGGTGAAAAGATTTCCTATCTCAATCCCAATTTCATTGAAGTGACCCCCGAGGCCTCGCTGCGCCAGGGTGGCCTATGGCGCAGTCAGGACTTTCAGGGAGGGATTGTCGGGATGGATATGGGTGATCTTGATGGCGACGGTCACCTCGAAGTGGTGATGGCCACCAGCAATAAGATCATGGTCTATCGCAAGGAAGGTTCAGGCCTGCGCGCGCTGGCCACCCATAACGGCCTCACCAACGATCGCTATCTCTGGGTGTCGGTCCTGGACGTGAATCAGGATGGGCGAGCGGAGATCTTTGTCACCAATCTGCGCACCCTTGTGGGAGCGCGGCCGGTCCCCAGTGAAATGAAGAACCTCGAACCCGGGTATGGCCGTGAAACCCTGGCTTCTTTCGTGCTCACCCTGGCGGGCGCAAAGCTGCAGCCGGAGTGCGAAAACCTCCCCTATTTCCTCAATGCCGTGAATCTGCCCAAACGGGGCAAGGTTTTGCTCGGCCAGCGAAAAGGCTCCACCAGTCTGGAGGGAGCTTTCGAACCGGATCTCTATGAGATGCAGTTCAAGGGCAGGAATCTCTCCCCCCTTGTCAAATTCCATGCTCCGAGTCGCTGTAATGTCTTCAATTTCGCCAAAGCGGATCTCAAGAATGACGGGTCGGAGTTGACCATTCTCATTGACAGCTCAAATCGCCTGATCCTCCTCAATGAAGCCGGTAATCAGGTGTGGAAGAGCGACCGTCTCTTCGCGACTACGACCAATGCCTTTGTCGGGAAGATCGAGGATCTCAGCTTCAATCAAATGGACTACTACTCCATTCCATCCCCCATTCTCGTTACGGATCTGAACCAGGACGGGATCCCCGAAATTGTGGTGAACCGCTGCACGGAAAATCTTTCACGGTTCATGCCTCAAGGACTCAAATTCTACGACCGGGGTGAGATCGTCTCGATGTCATGGGATCAATTGGGGCTCGTCGAGAATTGGAAGACGCGGGAAATCAGCGGAATGATCAGCGCAATCCGGATCGCCGACTTGAATCACGACGGGTCCGACCAGCTCGTGGTAAGCCTCCTGCTGGCCAAAGACTATATGAAATTATGGGAATCCAAGAGCACGCTCATCAGTTACAGTCTTAACCTTGCTCCTCCCAAGACTGCTGCTAAACCCTAACTCTGCTTTCTCTTGACTCCTGCCTCAGGCTTGGTTACCCTGCACACGACTGCAAGGTAACCAAGCTTTTTCTATTGACATCAACCCGAGGCTCGCAACAGCCATCAGGACAATTCCCCCCATCGATGGGACAAGGGGGGTGTAAAAGGTTGAGCACACCCACGCAACACCCCCCTGCCCCCCTCAAGGGGGGAATTGAAGTCCTCAAAGGGGGGAATTGAAGTCCTCAAAGGGGGGAATTGAAGCACCCAAGAGGGGGATTAAGCCATCTACGGCGGAATTAGAGCGCTCAAGGGGGGAATTGAAGCATTGCAGCCGTCGAGGGGGAATTGACTCTGCAAATTTATCACGTTGAACGCGGAAGATTGGCTATAGAAAAGGTTTTTTGAATTCATGGACCGAAGACAATTGCAGCTCGTCGTTTATGCGTCCCTTCTGGCCGCGCTTATCTGTGTTGGTGCCTACCTCACCGTCCCGATTCCGGTTGGGCCGGTGCCCTTGGTCCTGCAGAATCTTTTTGTGTTTCTGGCAGGTTTGCTTCTCGGCTGGCGCTGGGGTCTGGCGAGCGTCGGGATCTATCTCCTGGTGGGTGCGATCGGACTGCCGGTGTTTGTTGGTGGAACCGGCGGGCTGGCGCATTTCTTCAGCCCCACCGGCGGATATCTCTTTGGTTTTGCCGCTTCCGCGTTTGTCATCGGCCTCCTGACCGAACGTTTTCAGAAAGGGACTGTTGGTGATTTTGTCGCGGTGGCGGCTGGAGTGATCACGGTTTTTCTGCTGGGCGTGCCATGGCTCAAAGTCGTCACCGGGATGTCCTGGGAAAAGGCCTTGCTGGTCGGGATGCTGCCGTTTCTTCCGGGAGATGCCGTAAAAGGGGTTGCGGCCGTGCTGCTGGCGCGCGCCATTCGACCCATGATGAGGGCGCTTGGCGGGTAGCTCTTGGCTCGTAGCGGTTGGTGGTTGGTAAAATGATCACAATAGAAGGACTTGCTTACGCCTATCCTGACGGGACTCATGCCCTGCGCGGCATCAGCCTCACCGTTGACGATGGGGAGCTCCTGCTCATCTGCGGCTCCAACGGCAGCGGCAAAACGACCCTCATCAGGCATCTGAACGGTCTTTTGAAACCTTCCGCCGGCACCGTCCGGGTTGACGGCTTCGACCCGGTCCACTCGGAAAGAGAGGTGATGCAGCTCGTCGGCATGGTTTTTCAGGACGCGGACAGCCAGATTGTCGGCGAAACGGTGGCCGAAGACGTGGCCTTCGGGCCGGAAAACCTCGGGCTTCCACCCGATGAGGTCGCAGTCCGGGTGAGCTCGGCCTTGGCCCTGGTGGGCCTGGAAGACCTGCACTACAAACCCTGCCACCTGCTTTCCGGCGGTGAAAAGCGGCGGGTGGCCATTGCCGGGGTGCTGGCCATGCAGCCGCGCATCCTGGTCTTCGATGAACCTTTCGCCAACCTGGATTACCGCGGCGTCTGCCAGGTTCTCGAACAGATCCTGAAGCTGCACCGTCACGGGCACACCGTCGTGGTGGCAACCCATGACGTGGAAAAGGCGATCACCCATGCCGACCGAGTCGCAATCATGTACCGTGGGGAATTGAAGGCCGTCGGTCCTCCGGAGGCGGTCATTCCCGAGCTCCTCCAATACAACGTGCGTCCACCCTGCTTCAGCCTCTTTGGAGAAGAACCCGTATCATGGCTTATCGACTAGTCTTTCACTATTTTCCCGGCCAGTCGCCGCTGCACTACTGGGATGCCCGCTGCAAATTCATTGCCCTGGCCCTGGCCACCTTTGCCCTCCTGCGTATGGATGAAAAGGCTCTGGTGCTCTTCTCCCTCCTGCTCGCCACCGCCATCACTCTCGCTCGCCTTCCCCTGAAAGCCATGCTCCACGATCTCAAGGCTTGGTCCCTTTTCCTGGTCTTCCTCTTCATGGTGCAGGCGGTGAGTTTTTCCGATCCCGAACGCGCTCTCTCCCCCTGGCTCCCAGTGAGCCTATCCAGCCTGCAGGCAGCCGGACTGACCTGCTGGCGACTGGGGTTGATATTGGGTTTCGGGGTGCTTTTCACCTTTGTCACCCGCCCTCGCGACCTGCAGCATGCTCTGATCTGGTTCCTCAAACCCTTCCCGTTTCTTCCCGCCCAGAGAATCGCGCTCATGGTCACCCTGACCCTCAGACTCGTGCCGCTCATCATGGACCAGCTTGAGGAAGTCTCCCTGGCCAACCGCTCGCGCCTGGGCAACCAGCGCAAGAACCTTCTACAGAGGGCCAGGTTCCTGGTGCTGCCGCTGTTTCAACGCTCGCTTATCCGCACCGACGAACTGGCCCTGGCCCTCACCGCCCGAGGCTATCGCGAGGACCGGCCGGTGCATCTATCGCCCATCCCCGCTCACCACATCATCCCTCTGGTGGTGGTGGGAATGGTCGCCATGGGGTGCTCACCGATGGGCGCAAGCCTGCTGCAGGAAAGCATTTCTAAGGTGTGGACCTGGATGAAATAGCGACCCGTTCGAGATTTCCTTCGATTCGTTTCAGGGTCTCGGCATCAACCGCCACCGCCCCGGTCTCGCCGTCTCTCTCCAGCCAGACCGTCACCGCGGCCCGCCCTTCCTGGGGTGACTTTTCCCAGCTCAGGGTGACCAGAGGCTTGTGTTCGGCATTTCGTAGTTCAACGGTGGCATGGGGCTTGGGGGTAACTGGTGGGGTGGGCTCGATCTTCTGTTCATATTCGGCATCGCTCAAATCCCACAAAAGCGACCGCACCGGCCACGGCTCTTTGAGGGGCTCGGGCTGCCGCTCCCCCTGCTTCAATCCCCAATCGTCCTTAGCGAGCCGCACGACATGGCCATCAGTTGCATCGAGGTTCCAGCTGATTTCGCTGATCTCGTCTGGTTGGTAACCCAGCAGGGAGCGATCCAGCAGCTTCTGGACGTTCCTGGGAAGACTATCGAGGGTGTCAGCCGCCACCTTCACCACCGCCGGCAACTGAGAGCTCAGCCCCGCCACCACTTTTTCGTCCTTTTTTTTCTCCGCCAGCTTCAGTTCAGCCCGTTCGCCCGCTTTGAGCTGCAGGGTGACGGTTACGAACGGCGGCTCCAGACCGTGGGCCGCGAGGTTTTTGGGCTCGTCATCGAGAAACCCCTGCGCTCTCAACCAGTGTACCTGTTCGATCAGGTTTTCGACCTTCCTCGTCTTGAGCTTCCTTTCGGGGCTTGCTGGCGCCCGCCATTCCTGCTGCCCGTTGCCGCGTTCGACGATGGTCGCATTGCCATCGCGCCATGCCACCACGATTCCCGCCACCTCATCCCGCTGAAAGGTGAAGAGCTGCCTCTTTCTGAGCTCATCGAGTCCTCGATTGAGAGCCGAACGGTTGCCTTCCGCAATGAGAAAGATCCTGGCGCTGTCGCCGGTTTTGGCATAGGCCCCATCTCCAGCCGGGTTCGGATCACCGACGACCAGTTCGTATTCCGCTTCGCCCGCCCGGAAGCGAATGGTGAAGGACGGTTCAATCAACCCGAAGGGTTTGAGATCGCTGGGAGTGGCAAGGATTTCTCGTTCGGTTTCCACTTTTGCCAAGGCCCCGATCAGATCCTGGACCGAAAAATTGTCCGCCTCGGTCTTGATAGGTTCAACCAGGTGCCACTGTTCTCCCTTTTCCAGCCGCACCCGCTCACGACCTTTGGACATGAGCGTGAGGCTGCTGACCTGGTCGGTCTGAAAGTGGAAAACCTTTCGGGCCTCCTGAGCAGCCATTTCCTCCTGATGTTTCTGGAAGACCTCAAAGTACAGATAGTAGCCGCCGACCAGCAGCAGCACCACGAGATAGGCAAGAAGACTGCGCCATTTCATCGCTGAGCCCTCCGCACACGGTAAACCACCAGGCCTGAGGCCAGCACCAGCAGAGGCATGAAGATCAGGACCAGGAGAAATACGCTCCAGGCCTGCGTCTGAGTCATCAGCATCGGCTGGGTGACCTCCTGACGCGGTCTGATGGTGATGAGATGCTGTTCTTCAGCCATGAAATTGACCATATTCAGCAGCAGATCCTGGTTGCCCGAAAGGCCAAAGTAGGTGTTTGCGGCAAAATCGGAGTCTCCGGAAACCAGCAGAAGGCCCGGCTTGGTCCTTGGTCCCGCCGCGCCTTCAGGCTCTTGGCTGCCGTCCTCGCCGGCCCTCTCACCGGGTGGTGCCGGATCTTTCGACTGGCGTTCAAGTTCCGCCAGCACCACCAGGGAAATCGGCCCGATGGTATCAACCTGCTCATCGAAGGCAGCCTCACCCTGTTTGAGCATTTCCTGGTCCTTTTCGGCCCAGGCATTGTCCGAGGTCGAAGCGAGGATCTCGAGCACCACTCCCGGCGGCGGTTCCTTGGCGGGTGAGACCGATCGGGCTTCAGGATAGAAGGTTGCCAGGGCAAAATTCTCCGTGATGCGGTGGGCGCCATATTCCATGACCACAGGCATCAGGTAGCTGCCACCGAAAACCCGGCTGAGCTTATCAATAACGATGTCATCCGCCAGTTCCACGCCGTAGTCCTTGAGAAACTGGGTCAGGCCGCCGTCGTGATAGGGATCGAGAAAAATCATTAACCTGCCACCACGGTCGAGAAAAGCTTTCAGGGCCGTAATTTCCTGAGGAAACAGCGGCTTTTGCGGTCCGGCAACCACTACCAGCGCCGCAGTGTCCGGAACTTCAGCCTGTTGCAGGAGGTTCAGCTCAGCAACGGTGTAATGCTCCTTTTCGAGCGCTTCACGAAATGACGAATACCCTTCCTTATCGCTCTTATCCAGGGAATGTTCGCCATGGCCAAGGAGGTAGTAGACCTGCTTGGGCTCGTCCCGGCTGAGCTTGAGGAGCGCATTGGTCAAGCCCTCCTCGTCCGCGGTCGTAACCGTCTGCTTTCTGCCATAACCCTCCAGCACCAACGTCCCATAGGAGCGGATTTCATAACGCTTGGCCAGCTCCGGATCGCGGTCGGGGTCGATGAATTCATACTGGATCTTCGGGCTGGCGTAACGATAAGTCTCCAGGAGGTCGGTGGCTTTCGTCTGTTCCGGCGAGGCGGTGGCGTAGAAGGCCTTGATGGCGACCGGCTGGTCGAGCGCATCCAGGATGGTGCGCGTCTGCTCCGAAAGAGTAAAGGTCCCCGATTCGGTCATGTCCACCCGCCACGGGTGACGTTCGGCAATCAACCCCAGAAACACCAGAATGCCGAGAAACAGAAGGGTCGTAAGCACCGTGTTCGAGCCGTAGGTCCACATCCGGTTGGATTTGCTGCGGTCGGTCATGCTCTTCCTTTCCTGTACTTACTCCAAACAATGCGAGGCCATGGATGACGCAGGCATCCGGGCCATGGGCTTCAACCTCGCCACCGGTAGGTGGCCATCTGTTTGAGGGTGAGAAAGAGGAAAAAAATGATGAAGATCAGGTAGTAGATGATGTCCCTCGAGTCCAGCACGCCCTTGGAGAAGGAATCGAAGTGCTTGATGATGGAAAGATAGTCGATGACCTCTCCCATGGGTGAGCCGGCGTAGGACTTGGCCCAACCGATGACCCAGAGCATGAGGATGCCCCCGAAGGAAAGCACGGCGGCGATGATCTGGTTGTGCGTCAAAGACGAAGTGAAGATGCCGAGCGCCATGAACGAGGTTCCCAACAGAAAAACACCCAGATAACCGCACAATATGGGTCTCCACACGGGATTGGCAATGATGCTCAAAAGGAAGATACCCGGCAGGGTGGCGGCCAGGATCACGGCAAAGGCACTCACCACCGCCGCAAATTTGGCGAGCACAATGGCCCGGTCGGGCAGGGGGTAAGTGAAAAGCAGTTCGATGGTTCCGGATTTGCGCTCCTCGGCCAGAAGACGCATGGTGAGGAGGGGCGAAAGCAGCAGCAGGACAATGCTGAGGTCGAAGAAGAACGGTCGCAACACCATTTCCATCAGATTCATCTGCTTTGCCATCATTGGGTTCTGGGCGGCCTGGAAACTGAGCAGGTTGTAATAGACCACGGCACTGTAAAAGAAATACCCAGCCAGCACCAGGAAAGTGAAGGCGACGGCGTAGAAGATGGGGGAAGCAAAGAGGCTATAGAGTTCCTTGCGGTAGACCGCGCCAAAACCTTTCATGACCGGGTATCCTCCAGCGATGGTTCATCCGTCACAAGCTGCATGAAGATGTCTTCCAGGCTCAGGTCGACAAGTTTCAGTTCCAGCAGCTCAAAGCCACGGCCAACCACCAGGCGCGCAATTTCCGGCCGCAGATCCCGTGATCGGTCCGTTTCCACAACAATCCTCCCTTGATCCCCCTCGGCCTCACTCGCCTGTTGCACGCCGGGTATGCCTTCGAGGGCGGAGACCAGGTCGCTCGCCGAACCCTGGACCTGGAGCAGCACCTGGGCGGATTTCTGCAGCTGACTGGTGAGATTGGCCGGACTGTCGGTGGCCACGATCTGACCTTTGTTGATTATGAGCACCCGCTGGCAGATCTGGGCCACCTCGGGCAGAATATGGCTGCTCAGGAGCACCGTGTGTTGTTCTCCCAACTCCTGGATAAGCCGACGGATTTCGACAATCTGAGTCGGATCCAGGCCAATGGTGGGTTCATCGAGAACCAGTACCGGAGGATTGTTCAAGAGTGCCTGGGCCAGTCCCACCCGCTGTCTGAAGCCCTTGGAAAGATGGCTGATCATGCGGTGGGCCGCCTTATCCAGCCCACAGATGCCGATTACCCGCCGGACTTCGTTTTCGGCGCGCTTGCTGTCCACCCCTTTGGCCCCAGCTGCAAACCGCAGGAAGCCTCGTACCGTCAGTTCCCCATACAATGGCACATTTTCAGGCAGATAGCCCACCCGGCGACGAACTTCCAGCGACCTTTCGAAACAATCCAGGCCGTCGATTCGGGCTTCGCCGGTGGTCGGCGGGAGATAGCAGGTCAGGATGCGAATGGTGGTCGATTTCCCCGCCCCGTTCGGCCCCAGAAAACCCACCACTTCACCCCGTTCGATCACAAAGCTCACATCCCGGATGGCCGACAATGGCCCATAGTATTTCGTCAGTCCTTCCGCTTCAATCATAGACCGTCCCTCGTTTCAGAAGATTCTTGCGATAGCAGGAAGGGGAGGACCCCTCAAGGCATGTAAAGATGCGGTGGGCGAGCCTGGCGCACAGTCTTGGTGCCCAGGGAGGAGGCACACGCTTGACAGAGATACTCATGGAGCTCGCCGTCAGGCAGGACTAACAGCAGCCGGCTCCGCACCGGCATGGCCTGCTTACAGCGGGGGCAGTAGAGTGCCGAAGCATTGAAGTCTTTATACTGACCGGAAGACGCCCGTGGCCGCATGGTTCAGTTCCTCACTGCCGGCATCCTCAGGAGGTCGCTTCCCGTGAGCGGCCGGACGACGCCTCTTGTTCTCGCTCCTTCCGGCGGGGCCAAGGCCATCTCCTGACTTTTTCCTCGGTTTTGGCCTTTTCCAGCTCCATGAGTTCCCGCAAAAGCTCTTCCTGACGAGCCGTCAGGTGGCTGGGAATCCTGACCTGGACCTCGAAGAAAAGGTCTCCCCGCCCCGTCCCGCGCAACCGGGTAACACCCTCACCGGAAAAGCGAATGATGGCGCCGGGCTGAGTGCCGGGCTGAATGCTGACGGTTTTCCGGCCTTCCAGGGTGGGGACTTCGACCTCGTCTCCCAAGGCCGCCTGGGCATAAGAAATGGACACCCGCCCATAAAGATTATCACCGTCACGCTCGAACTGAGCATGTGGCTTCACGTGCAGGCGGACATAAAGATCACCGGGCTGGCCGCCGCGATAACCGCTCTCCCCTTCCCCGCGAAGCCGCAGGCGCGTCCCGTTGTCAACCCCGGCCGGGACCTTGACCTCTACCCGCTTGGACTGTTTTGAGCGGCCCTGGCCGCGACAGTGCGGGCAGGGGGAAACCAACACCCTGCCGGTCCCCTGACACCGGGAACAGGTCGTGCTGATGCGGAAAAAGCCCTGGGATTGTACTACCTGGCCGCTGCCCTGACACACCGGGCACGTGGTTTCGCGGGTCCCCGGTTCCGCGCCGCTGCCACTGCAATGCTCACACTCGATAAAGGTCTGAACCTGAATTTCCTTCTCCGCACCGAAGACCGCTTCCTCAAAATCCAGGGTCAGGTCGTAGAGCAGGTCGTCGCCTGGGCGGGCAGCAGTTCGGGGCCGCGTGGCACCACCAAAACCAAAGGAAAAAAAGTCCTGAAAAATATCACCAAAAGAGCTGAAAATATCTTCAAATCCGCGAAACCCGCGATACCCTGAGCCCTGCAGCCCTTCATGACCATACGTATCGTAGATGCGCCGCTTCTGGGGGTCGTGAAGGACTTCGTAGGCTTCGGCCGCTTCCTTGAAATGCTCTTCCGCTTCCTTGTTCCCTGGATTTCGATCGGGATGATACTTGAGGGCCAGTTGCCGGTATGCTTTCTTTATTTCGTCTTCATCCGCCTGGCGTGATACCCCGAGGACCTCGTAATAATCTCGCTTTACCATCCTGTCGCTTTCCCTCTCTAGCTCTACCACGCATCATTCTGATTATTCAATTCAGCAGGCCCTGCTGTTGTGGAATTTTCCTAAACATGATCGAGAAGCTTGTCAAGGCTGCCGGAAATGAAATGAAACGCTCGCCGGCTGTCAGTCACCACCGTCCTTGTCGACCGCAACGGGGCCGCCGAGGCGTTGGGCCTCAGCTGCAAAGGCCGACTTTCCGAGTTCCTCGGCACGGGCGGCCAGGGCCGCCCATTCATCGCCACCGGGCGCCAGCCCGAGAAAGCGGGCAAGACGACGAAAAAGAAAGACATTGCCTTCCTCGCGCGCCCTGACAAGCAGGCGGGCAAGGGCCTCGCCGGCATTGGCTTTTTCATAAAAGTCAACCGCATCATAGAGTGACCCGGCTGCTTCGTAATACTCCCCCCAGGAATGCAGCACCTCGGCGGAAGCCCCTTGGTCATTCAGCAATTCCCGCTTTTCGAGGCAGCTCAAGTCACGCTTTCGGGCCATCTACCCCTCATCCTGGTCGGGAAGCTCCCCGGCCTCGCCGTACTCGAGGGAAGCGTCATATTTGGTTTCCGCCTCCAGCAGCTCCCGCACCTCCGTATCGCCCCCTTCTTCAGCTGCAGGCGAACTGGTTCTCGCAAAAAGCCGCATCTCGTCGAGCTCTCGGATGTTTTCCGGAGTCACCCTGCCCGCTGCAATTTCACGCAGGGAAAGCACCACCTCCTTGTTCTTGGGGCTTTCCACCAGCAGGTTCGCGCCACTCCGCAGCTGCAGCACGCGACGTACCGCCAAATGCACCAGCCCAAACCGAGTATCTACTCTTTCCAAGCAATCTTCAATGGTTACACGAGCCATCCGGCTCCTCCTTCACCTCCGACCCAGCACGACCAGGCCAGGATTCATTCCGGGACGTCAATAGCCATCCCCTTCCCCTCCCCTGACGGATTGGTTTCTATAAAACAAAATCCCCACGGCTGACAATGGTAATTGCGCAGGATTGCGCTCAGCCTTTTTCTGCTGCATAGCGCGCAAGAGTGAAAAGAAAGTCGCCCAGACGATTCATGTAGGCATGGACTTCGGGGTTATCCAGGTCTCCAGATTCCTTAAGGGCAACGCAGCGGCGTTCCGCGCGCCGAATGATGGTCCGGGAGAGGTCAACTGCAGCACTGACCTGATTGGCTCCCGGAAAGACAAACTGACGCGGCAGCGGAACCTCCTGCTGAAGCTCCGCAATCCATTGTTCGAGCCTGGCGGTCCGGGACGCTTCAATTCGATACTGGGACGCTCCTTCCCCCTCACAGGCCAGTTCCGCGCCGAGCACCAGCAAGTCCTGCTGAACGGCACCGATCATCTCTTTGATCCACGAATTCCCGGTCATGGCCTTCGCCATACCCATCGCAGAACTCGCTTCATCTAAAGTACCGTACGCTTCGGGACGCAGGCTCGCTTTTGAAATCCGAGCTCCCGTCAGGAGGCTGGTCTCCCCTACATCCCCCTTTTTTGAAAAAACTAAGGCATCCACCCTACCCCCTCCTGATCATTTCCCTGCCCCAAACTCCACCTGGAAATCGTCTGCCAGCCGGCGTCAGTTCTCCCCTGTCAGTGTTTCTGACCACCATGCAGCGGCCCGCTGCCCTGCTTGCCAAGCGAAACTCGAATTTCCGATAGCAATTGATTGGTAGCCTCCTCGATCCGTGAAATGTCCCGCTCATCCATTGTATCATCGGCAACGCTCTCGAGCGACTCCCGCAGGCGCTCAAATCGTTCTATCACATCCTGGCGGATCTTGCCTTTTCCAAGGCTCTTGTCCAGCTCTAAAATGGTATCGACACAGCTCTCCACGCGCAGTTTGAGATGCTTCCGACCGGGCTTGTCGTGGCAGCACCACTTGGCCATGATCACCCTTTCTCTATCACAGCGAGGTCCTTCGCCTCCGGAGTTCGTCCTCAAAAATTTCATAGGATGTTTCGTGCTGCTCCATCATATCACTCAGGATGCCTGGCAACCGCTCAACATCCTGAACATTGACAACCAGGTTCACTCCCGCACACAACGCCGCCTTGAAGTCCAGAGTGGGTTTCTGCTCGCAGAGGAGGCACACCAGGACCGCTCTTCTCAGAATCATTGGCAACTGCTGCAGGTAGCGCAGCACCGGCTCGTGACACCGGTTCGGGGGAACGTCCCGATCATGCAGGAACACCAGATCGTAGGGGGTGTTTTCAAGATGGTTCAGGGCGGCAGCAGCAGTCTCAGCACGCACGATACGCCAATCAAGCCCCCTCAGTGTCTGGCACACCCTTTCGGCCAAAGCCTGCTCAGCAAGCGCGATCAGCATTTTCCGGCTCTTCCCCGTCCTCAACTGCAGGGGAGTTGGGGCATCGTCCTGTTGAACGGGTACCGGCTCAAGCTGCATGGGACCCTCGCACAGGACGCACTTCATGTCGCGCAGATCCCGGCCAGATAACTCCCCGTCACGGATCGTGAAGCTGGTGTGACATCGGTTGCAGACAAACTTCACCGGCTGCTCCTCGTGCTCGTCAGCACTGTGTGGTTGGGGCCCCCCTCCATCACGCTGAAGCATACAAGCTGCAAAGCGGGTTTGACAATGCAAAAGTTTCGCAATACTAGGGAGAACGCCCTGTAACAGAAAGAATCAGAAATTCCAACCCACGCAACGGAGGTACTGAATCCATGGATATGGTTCGATTCGGGCAAACCGATCTCGAGGTTTCCGTGCTCGCTCTGGGCACCTGGGTCACAGGCGGGTGGGCATGGGGCGGCGCCGATGAGAGCGACTCTCTCAAAGCCATCCTGCGAGCTTTCGAGGCCGGCATCAATTTTGTCGACACCGCACCGGTGTACGGCTTTGGTAAAGCAGAGGAGATTGTCGGGCAGGCCCTGCGAGAATGGGGAGCATCCGACCGGTTGGTGATTGCCACCAAGTGCGCCCTGGAATGGGATGAAAAGCAAAACATCCGCAGAAATGCGAGTCCGAGAAGGATCTTGCAGGAAATCGATCAGAGCCTCCACCGGCTGGGGGTGGAACGAATCGATCTCTACCAAATCCATTGGCCCGACAGCCAGACTCCCTTCGAGACCTCCATGGAAACCATGGTAAGGCTTCAGGAAGCGGGCAAGATTCGCTACATCGGGGTCAGCAACTTCACCCGCGAGCAGATCATGGCCTGCCAGCGCGTTACGCCGGTTCACAGTCTCCAGTCACCCTTCAATCTCTTCGAACGCGAAATTCAGGGAGAGCTCCTGCCCTTCTGCGAATCCGCCGGGATTGCCACCATGGCCTACGGCGGCCTCTGCCGAGGGCTGCTCACGGGGAAATTCACCGGTCTGGAGAGCTTCCCGCGCGGAGATTTGCGCCGCGCCGACCCCAAATTCAAACCCGATCGCTTCGGCCAGTATATAAAGGCCGTAGCGGACCTAAGAAAACTGGCAGACAAGTATCACAAGACCCCGGCCCAGTTTGCCCTGCGCTGGGCGCTGCAGCAACCCGGCATCACCACGGTCCTCGCCGGGGCGCGAACCGCAGCACAGGTTGAAGACAACGTCGGCGCCGCCGGCTGGTGCATTAAAGCAGAAGACCTCGAACAGGTCGAACAGATCCTGAGCAAACGCATCAAGACTCCGGTCGGCCCCGAATTCATGTCGCCCCGCAAAGAATGATCCGGACCAGCCTGATTTCGGATGTCGAAAGCCGGGTTTCGGATTGGGAGCACCGACAGGTGACGAGTTATTTCTTCTTGCTGATCAGATCGCGGTGAGCGGCAGTTAAAGTTTGGCCAGGACCACGACAATCGGACTGCCACCGTGGCTGATCGTCCAGAAGCGCATGGAGGGAAGTTGCAGGCTTAGGGCTGTAGCTTTACTCGGAGCGAGGATGGCCAGGTGCCAGCCCTCGAAAACCTGGCGTAGCTGGAGACCCAGTCTCTCATAGAAATCCCTGCCGCCGCTTTCGAGCCGTCTGCCGTAAGGAGGGTCGAGCACCAACAGCCCCGGTGCCAAGCGATGATCCTGGGGCTTGAAGTCAAAAAAGTCCGCCGCCTGCCATTGAATATCGTCACCCACTCCCGCCCGCTCAGCGTTTTTACGAGCGATTGCGAGCGCTCCGAGGTCCCTGTCCAGTGCCAGGATGGGGACCGGTGAATGCGCCAGAACCTGCTTGAGCGCTTCCTTGTGAAGGTGATTCCAGCTCTTCTCCTGAAAACTGGGCCATGCTTGAAACAGAAAGGAGCGCCGCCCGCCCGGCGGCAGCCGACGCGCCAGGAGCGCAGCCTCAATGGCTATGGTCCCGGCTCCGCACATGCCGTCCACCAGAGGCCTCTGACCATGCCACTGAGACCGCAGGAGAATCCCTGCCGCCAGGGTTTCACGCAGGGGGGCGCCGCTGTGTTCCAGGCGATAGCCGCGCCGATGCAGATGCTCTCCCGTGGTATCGAGGCTGATTTCACAGTGATTGCTACGGAGGTGAACGAGGATTCGCTGTTTGGCGGAATGACCGGCCGAGCCTTCCTCACCAACCGCGGGCGACCAGCGAACCGGTGGTGTCAATTGCAGGGCTTGAAACCGTTTGGCAATCCCCTGCATCACCGTCAGCGCCACCAGCCCTTCGTGAGAGACGCGCGAATTCCAGACAAACCCCTTGATCTCCAGAGGAATGGCCGGGTTCAACCACAGCTCCCAGCGGCCGCTCAGCACCTTGTGGAACAGTTCGGATACCACGCCAGCGCGAAAAGACGGGAGTCGGCAGAGGATACGACTGGCAGTACGCAAGGAAAGATTGGGCAGATAACATGCCTTGAGTTTTCCCGAGAATTCGATTCCCGCGTCACTTTTGACCGGCGACGGCAAGCCCAAAGCCACCGCCTCATCCTGGCAAAGCGACGCCAGCTCGGGGGGGACAATCGCGGCAAAGCGGTATACCGGCGCCAGCACCTGCTGCTTGAGGTGCCGTTGATGAGCCTTGGTGGCACGCTGCCCGTTTTCTTCGCCTTCGCCCACGCAGTCCTCATGCTTCCTGGGGGTAACTCCCCAAGCGAGTATAAATGATCGCACGAGACTCGTAAATGGAGCTGCCTGCAACCACCAGGGCTATCGCACGTAATAGTGCTGGACTCCTGGCTCCAAGTGTGCCAAAGTACCTTGGTACCCCATAACCCAAGGAGGATGGCCTATGGAGACCGCGGACAAACTGTCCATCATCGATCATTTC
>Ga0255347_1002089_pt1 | contig 29380 bp, 23 predicted proteins | sample wastewater_treat_2_FD_192479 | JGI IMG/M metagenome (GOLD analysis project Ga0255347, IMG submission 192479) | Wastewater microbial communities from Lulu Island WWTP, Vancouver, Canada - plant24 | ecosystem: Engineered > WWTP > Wastewater > Unclassified | place: Canada: Vancouver, British... | reverse complement strand
CTCTTCCATGCTGACATCCTCCTCTTGGCAAAATCCACCAAGGTAGCTTGTCACACTTGCAGCACAAAGTCCAGCCCTATTACGTGCGATTGCCCTGGTCACGCGCGTGAGTTGAATTCCATTCTATACCCTAAACGGTTAAGATCCTGACTTTTTGGAATGACTGAAAATTCCAAGCCATCCAAGATTCCAGTTCATCGCCATACTCATACTCGACTTTGGCCATTAGGCAGCCTCCGAGAGGGTGTCGAGCAACTGGTTGATGATATCCGGCTGCAATTTCGTAGACTGGGGCTGTGACAATGAGTCGACACAATACCGTGCAGCCCACAGTTGAAGGCGCACAAAGGCTATGACGTCGGAGAAGGTGCCTTGCTCCTTGGCGTACCAAGCAGACTGAGAAACAGGAAGCCGGCCGTGTTTGACGATGCCCAAGGCCATCAGTGTTATCAAGGAGAAGAGTCCGAAGAGGCAAGGAGTGGTACGGGCGATGGCTCGGTTCGACCACTGACGCTGGGTCTCCACGCCGAGGTGGGCTCGCAATTCCTCGAAAGTGACCTCGATGTTCCATCGGGGCACAAACCACTCGATGATCTGTTGCGTGGTCGCAGCCAGATCTGTGCAGAGGATCGGGGTATCCTCGAACTCGCCCTTCGGGTCTCGGACCACCACCCAGCGAATGGAAAGCGGTGGTTCCCCTGGCGTATGCCACAGGCTGGCACCTGAGAAGGCGAGGATTTCCTTGATCGTCCCGTTGTACCAGCGTACCGACAGCTTCTCCCACACGGTTGTGGGATCGGTGAGGCGTTGTTTCAGGGATGGTTGACGTTTTCCCTTCAGGGGTTTGCGACCACGCTTGCTGGGCACGGGGTCTGGAGGAGGATCGTGTCGTCCGGAAACAAATATCCTCCGTGTAGGTGCAACTGATACCCTTGCTTCTCCAGTTTGAGCAGCCGAAGAAAAGACCATACCTACTTTGCTTCACTATGAGCATACCTTGTCCGCATTCCGGACAGATGGGCGCAGTTTCCCCGCAGCCTTGACGGCTACAAACAAAGACCTTCTCGTTTCTCAGCATCACCCCTTCCTTGCAGGTGAAGCACACTTCCGAGGTCGCATCACAGAAAGGATAATTACTGCAACCCCAAAACGGACGAAAGTTGCCTTTTCTCAAAACGAGCAAGCCGCCGCTGCATCGAGAGCAACGCACGGCCGTGCTTCCGACTCGGTCCGAGGAGACGAGGTGCCGGTAGCTTGCGTCTTCGATTTCCTCGATAGCAACGATTTCAAGCCCCAGGCTGTGGAATGTTCTTGCCTGCAGCGGGGCATTGAATTTTGAGAGGATTCTTTCTTCAATTTCGGTCTTGGCCTTCCGGCTGAAAGCAAGCAGAAGAACCTCTTCGGGTTTGAAGAGTTTCCTCTCAAGGATGAAACCGACTTTCCCAATGACGACGCTCGTTTTCCCAGTTCCGGCGCCGGCTACGGCAAGGCAGTTGTTTTCGTCGATCGCGATGGCCTCCCTCTGACGACGCGTCAGTGGAAATTTCTCCTGTGTGTCGAACCACGCCTTGTATTCCCCCAGGAGACGTTCCACGTAGTGATCGTTCCGCTCAGAAACCAGCTCGCGGCCATCCTTGAAGATCTGCTGAAGACGCTGGACAGCTTCACAAAGATCCGCCGGCAGGAAGTCAAGATTGGAGGCTGCAATATATTGCCTCAGGTGGCCGTAGGCCATCATCCATGAGGAGAAGGCGTGATGGGTGAAATAAGCGTCAGCACGGAAGAGGCGCTCGAAATCCTGAAAAGCATCAATCAGCCTGTCCGCGTGTCCGAACACCCCCCATGCCTTCATAAATCTTGTGGCGCTCTCCTTCCCAATTCCCCGAATAGAAACCCAATCGTCCCTACCTTCCTGGCGGATCCTGAGCCTCAGGGTATGCCAGAACAACCCGCTGTGACATTCTATGGCTTCTACTGAATCGAGAGGGATGGACCGGTTCCCTCGTCTTGTGAAGATCGAAAGCTTGCTGGTACTTATACCCAACTCTCGCACTTTCGACCATGTGACCAGTCGTCGCCATCTACTTATCTGGATCCTTATCATCTCATCGTGGTGGTGTTCTGCTGGACTCAAATGAGCAACCTTCCGCAAGTTAGCTTATGGGCTGATTTCGATCCCAATCATGCCGCTTCCGGAGCATAGGTGGCCGCGAAGATTGTGTCCGTAAGCCACTTTTTGAAGCGCGGATTGTCGCTGAATTGTCTGAAAAGTTCGGTGTGGTCCGCCAGCAATTCGATCAGCACCCGCTGCAAGGCCTTGTCGTGCTCAATTCGTGCGTTCTGCTTGTCCGAGTGCTTCATGGCGTTCTGGTAGGCCTTGTCGGCAGCCACCTTTTCTGGAATCTCCGTGCTGATGACCGTACGCACCTTGTCAGCGTCCTTCCAATCGATGTTGCCAAAGAGATCGTTGAAGGCCTTGAGGATGTTGCTCAAACGGTCCAGTTCCGGTTCCGGCTTACGGCCTCCGCCCGCGGCGGGCACCGGTTCGATTTCTGCGTCCTCATCGGCCAACGCGATGGAGAGTGCCGAGCGCACCTCAACACGGTAACTCTCCATGTCGATAGCCTCCAAAATTCCTTTGGACAGGTCTTCTTCCTTAGGCGCGGGGAGCTTCGGTATCAGAAAATTCAGGAAGATGGAAAGCTTCTCCCAGGAAGCGCTGGTATAGGGGAGAATGGAGGCCAGGAAGCCGTAGGTGCGCACAAATGCCTTGGCCTTGCCTTTGAAATCCACCTGCCCGTCTTCGTCGAGGTTCTCGACATAGGCTGCCACGGAAAGATCCAGGATGGGGTCGAGCTTATCGCGGTCGGCACCATCGAGATAGAGTTCGACCAGGTGTTTTACTGCCGTGTCATCATAAACCTGGTAACCGTCGAGATCGGCTTTGAGGTCGTGCAGCTTGTTCGGGTCTGTCTCCTGGCTGGGGATCGTGGTACGGTAGTAGGGCTCGAAGGCTGCCTTGATGGTGTCGGGATCGTTCTGGAAATCGAGCACGAAGGTGTCGTGCTTCTTCGGGTGAGCCCGGTTGAGGCGCGAGAGCGTTTGCACCGCCTTGATGCCGGCAAGGATCTTGTCCACATACATCGTATGCAGAAGCGGCTCATCGTACCCGGTCTGGTACTTTTCGGCGCAGATGAGAAAGCGGTACGGATCCTTTTGGATGTTCTCCACGATCAGGTTGCTGGAAAAGCCGTTGAATGAAGCTTCGGTCTCCTTTTTTCCGGCATATTCATGTTCGCCGGAAAAGGCCACGATAGCCTGATAAGGGCTCTTGCGCTCCTTGAGGTAGTCGCGGATGGCGTGAAAGTACTGGATGGCACGCTCCACCCCGCCGGTCACCACCATGGCGCGTGCCTGGCCGCCAATCTTCTGCTTGGCCAGGACATGTTCGTGAAAGTGGTCCACCATGATCTCCGCTTTCTCGGCAATGGCGTGTTCATGGCCTTCGACGTAGCGGCGGAGCTTCTTTTTCGCCTTCTTGACGTCAAAATTGGGGTCGTCTTCCACCGTCTTGGTGAGGCGGTAGTAACTCTCTACCGGGGTGTAGTGTTTGAGCACGTCCAGGATGAAACCTTCATCGATGGCCTGCTTCATGGTGTAGCTGTGAAACGGGCGGTGTTTGACCACCTCTCCCTGTGGCCAGGGCTCGCCGAAGATCTCCAGGGTCTTGTTCTTGGGCGTGGCAGTGAACGCAAAATAGCTGGCATTGGAGAGCATCTTGCGTGATTCCATGATCGCATTGATCGCGTCTTCGTAGTCGGCATCCGGTGCCAGCGCCACATTGACGGCTGCCGTCATCCTGCCGCCCTGGCTCGAGTGTGCCTCGTCGATCAGGATCGCAAACTTCCGCCCGCGATGCTCGCTGCCGATCGCATCCAGAATGAAAGGAAACTTCTGCACCGTGGTGATGATGATTTTCTTGCCGCTTTCGAGGAATTTCCTGAGGTCACCGGCATGCTCGGCATGACCGACGGTTGAGGCCACCTGGGCGAATTGCTTGATGGTGTCACGAATCTGCCTGTCGAGCACCCGGCGATCCGTGACCACAACCACCGAATCGAAGACCGGCATGCTTTCCTTCTCCAGGCCGACCAACTGAGGCGCCAGCCAGGCAATGGAGTTGCTCTTACCGCTGCCGGCTGAATGCTGAATCAGATAGCGCGGCCCGGCGCCCCGTGCCCGCGCATCGGCGAGGAGCTTTCGCACCACGTCGAGCTGATGATAGCGGGGAAAAATTTGTTGCCGCTTGATCCTCCCCGATTTCACATCTTTGCTTTCCACTACCTGGGCGTAATTCTCGATTATATCGGTGAGCCCTTCCCGAGTGAGGATTTCACGCCAGAGATAGTCCGTCTTGATCCCCTGCGGGTTGGGAGGATTTCCCGCGCCGTCGTTCCAGCCCTTGTTGAAGGGTAGGAACCAGGAAGCTTTGCCCTTGAGTTCGGTGCAGAAACGCACTTCCTGGTCATCCACCGCGAAATGCACCAGGCACCGGCCAAACTGAAAGAGCAGCTCCCGTGGGTTGCGGTCATTCTTGTATTGCTGCACGGCATCGTCAACCGTCTGTTTGGTGAGGCGATTCTTCAGTTCGAAGGTGGCGACGGGAAGGCCGTTGATAAAGAGGCAGAGGTCAAGGGCGAGCTGCGTCTCCTCTTTGCCATAGCGGAGTTGGCGAGTGATGCTGAAGAGGTTGGCGGCGAAAAGTTCCGCCGCTTTGACATTTCCCGGAGAGGGTGTGCCGTAGAAAAGCTCCACTGAGGCCGGACCGTGCTTGATGCCCTGGCGCAAGACATTGACCACGCCCCGCTTGGCGATCTCGCCTTGAAGACGTGCCAGGAACTTGAGTCGCGGCGGACCGTCACTGGCGAGTCCCAGTTGCTCGTACACTTTCGGCTGGGTAGCGTAAAGGAAACTGAGCAGCTTTGCCAGATCCACCGCATGGTCACGGTCGTAGTCCTCCGCAGCCCCGCAGATCCACCCGACACCCCCGTAGGTTGCCTGTTGCTCAGCCACCCCCCGGCCGGTCCGGCCATGGGATCGCAGGGCGATCCGGTCAGCGCGGTGCAGATCATCCGTTCGAGGCCGCGCTCGCTGGTGTCTGTGTGCATGGTTGCCCGCTCCATCAATTACCCATCAATTAAACCGCCGGACAAATCGTCTTGTAAATTGAGAGAGTTCTGATCGCAGACCTTCCAAAACGCTTGGGTTTATCAATTGTCCATCAATCATCACCGATAGCTTGGACAGCTTTCGGACGAGACTGGCGAGATACTCGGCACTGCGGTCGATGGTCATACCTCGGCCTCCTCAGGGGTGTCGCCGGGATCGTCCGTCGCGTCTTCATCGCCATCGACGAAGGTATCTAGCTCGTTAAGCGGGACCGCGTCATCTGCCTCATCGGGCAACCGCGCCGCCACCTCGCGCACGTCGAGCTTGCCGGTAACCACGTCGGAGATGAGGCGGGTGCGGTATTCGAGGAGGAGGGAGATTTCACGTTGAGCCCCAGCGATAGCTTCCTGCCTGTCCCTGATTTCAGACGCCAGGCGCGCAAGAATAGCTTTTTGCTCATTTACCGGGGGACACACAATCCGGATTCGCAGAAACTGCTCCGGATAGAGCCTGAGACGGGATGATCGAATCCCGGTCGAGCGACACACATACTCACCCACATAGGGATTGGTTCTCAGCAGTAGGTCGGCATATTCGCCGAGCAATCCCGTAGAACGAAATGGACGGTAGACTGCGTATGATGGGCTAACGATTCCCGTTTGACGAGCAACCCCGAGAGCCGCCATCCATGCCCACATTGTATTGATGACTAGATCGCCCGGTCTGCACAGCTTGTGACCTATATAGGACGAGGCCATGAACATAGTAACGTTTTTCTGGTTTCGTGGCGTAACACCGGTGATATGAGAGACTGAAAGAAGCTCCTCACCCCCGGTCATCGTTCGTTCGTCCACCTCCCGGTAAAAGTACTTTGCCGGCCGGACATCCCAGTGATGCGGCACATTCCCCAAGCACTCCACGCCAGAAGGCTTGAGGCGCACGTTTGGGTCAAAACCACGCGTCACGGCTCGGTGGATGATGGCTTGCTTCTGCTCCTCCAGCAGCTTGATCAGTTTCTGTTTGGCGCGGATGTAGCGGCGGATCTTTCGATCATAGTGGTCGAGGAAGCGGACAATGGCGGCTTGTTCAGGGAGAGGTGGAGCTGCTATTGAAAAGTTTGCGATAAAATGCAATGGCACTCTTTGTTGTCCAGCAGCCCCGGTCATAGCATCTGCACCTGAGCTCCTAAACTCCTCTAAGGTGGTCATACGATACAGGTACTTTGGTAGCATTGAAGATTTTGCCCTAATAACATGAAACTCTGTTGACCCGAACCCGACCTCCGTTGGCAAGGAAACCAGGGAAGCACCTTTCCCGTTCTCGAAGCAGGGAGTTATCTTCGCGACAAGAACATCCTCTCTCCTAAAATAAGTGAATCCATTCCAAACCTTTGAAGCGGGTATTACCTCTCTCGCATCAATGCTCCCGTCTGTTCCTACACGTTCCATCGGAAGAAAAGTCACGAGCGTGTCGCCTGTGAGTGATGTATGTACTTCTCTCTTACTTGGGTTCAACATTGCAGACCATTTTAGCCGCTTTGTCGCCCAATGCTCCGGCACCTCTCCCAACCACGACACGCTGGAATATTTGTATTTGGGATAAGGTTTGAGGTCGGCAATCATGCGCCCACCTCTCGAAGCAGGTCGTCGGGATTCCAGATGCGCTCGGCGATCTGACGGTAGAGAACTCCACGCTCCTCCAGATCGGATTTCTTGAACTGCTGATAGGATTTGAAGGGCAAACCACTCTGCCGCACAAATCGCAAGAAACCGGGGTTGTGTTCGTAGCACTGGGGGTGCAGCGAGCGTGCCAGCAGGTTCTGAGTATTGTAGTGCGGCAGCTTTTTAGCGTAGGTTAGGTCACCGTAGCTTGCATTAAAGCTCTTCGGGAGAAGGAGTAATCCGCCGATGCGGTTGCGGTGCTCCGCAAAGTCATCCTGGTGACTAAACTCATCTTTGTGCTGCTCCGCGTGGTCGGCCCAAACGTGCTCTACTTCATAACGGCCTTTACCCTCGCTCACGTACTCAAGGTAGTGTGTTGGAAGGCCTGATTGGGTCTCAACGTAGTCGGTTAGTCGGGCAAGCAACCGGTGAACGGTATATCGGTTCTGCTGGTGCACGCGGAAGCGCTCATTACTGGCGAAAGTCTCATCCTCCTTGGCGAGAATCTTCCGCAGTTTGTGTGCCAATGACTTTGGCGCGAGGTTGCGGATATCTCGCATGACAACGAACATCGCATACTGCATTGTAGAATAGGCGATACTACGGAAATTCCACAATCGCCACGACAGTAGGATGTCCACGAAGCGAGCCACAAGGCGCAGCTTCAGGTCCACCACATTAGCACGGTCGGCGGGATTCAGGGGCGCCAACAACAACATGTATTGGAGCGTGAAGCCTTGTTGGGCGTTATAGAGGACGTGCTCCAGTCCGGGTGTAAATTGCTCTGAAGCGTTTATCAAACGCAGGTATTGGCGACTAAAGAAATCAAAGTCGCGGACGATGAAACGGTAGAAAGCATCACTCTCATCAAGACCGATAACCTTGCTTGCATCGCGCAACCAACGATGAAACTCGGTGCCAATGCGGTCGAAGTCTTCCGGACGTGCTCCTTTCTTTCGTTCGCGGATCTTGGTCGCATATTGGCTGCGGAGCCAGGCCTTGAAGCAGTCGGACTCAACCTCTCTCCCGGCGTCGTTCAGCTCTCGAATCCGGTTACGCCACCAGGCATTAGCCGCCGTGCGCTTGGTTTCATCATCGATGTTGGCCAGCAGGTAGCCCTTGAGTATCTCCGTAGGGCTCAGAGACAGACCACGGTCATTCATAGTCTCGAAGATCATGTAAGCGTCGTCGTCTGAGTAGGCTATGATTTCAACAAGGTGGACGTTTTCGAGAAGCCAGTCGATAAAGTAAGGCAGAGCATCACCTTGGACTTCATCGGGAAAGGCTTTCTCCAGATCGTGATACCTTTGATAAAGGTTTCGCACCGATTCTGATCGACCGTTTGGATCGAACGGCTGCCCTTCGAAGAATGCTTCCATGACCGGCGCACGTTCGTCGATATCAAGGTTGAACGACTTTTGACCATATTTTTCGGAAAGTATCAGCTCGTCAATATTAACTCGCTCGGCGCGGCCCTTTTGAAGTGCTCGCAGCAGGATGAGAAGCAGGGTGAGGCTGGTCAGCCGCTGCTGTCCGTCAACGATATAGCTGGCGTTGTCTTTCTTGCTGATGATGATCGAGCCTAAGAAATAGTGTGGATAGTCCGCGACCTTCTTTCGGGCATGACTTGGTTCGTACTCCTGGAGGAACTTGCCCGTGAGGTCATCGACCAACTCGCGGACCTGCTTTTCATGCCACTTGTACTCCCGCTGGAAGTAGTCTATCGAGTACTTCTCCCCCTTTAACAGCTCGCGCACAGTTTTGGCTTTGCCTAGGATCTCCCTGATTGGATGCCTCCCCCGATGATCTCGTCCAACAACCCCTCGGTCTCCTTCTCCACGGCCAGGATGTCGGCACGGATCTCCTCAAGGGTGCGCAGGGGTTGCGGCCTGTAAAAGTAGCGGGTGAACGAAATTTCATAGCCGATCTTGGTTGCCGATGAATCGACCCAGGCATCAGGAACATGGGGCAGCACCTCCCGGCTGACGAAGGCTTCAATTCCGCCGGGCTCTAGAAGCGGCACCTGTTCCGTGTCGCGAAGCTCTGAATCGGGCTCATACTCGACGGTGCAGCTTTTTCCATCCAGTTTTATTGGGAAACGACCGTAAAGCGGATCAGCTTCGGCCTTGCCGGGCTTGTGGATCTTCTTGATCACCGGGACTGCTGCTTCGTCTTTCCCGGCCAGCGAGGTTTGAATCAGTTTCAGCCGTTTAGCCGTGAGCTTCACGCCGTGCTGGTCGGCGGCTTTCTCCAGGTGAGTCATAACAACGTTAAAGTCGAGGTGGGGTCCGGGACCCAGCGTAGCAGCTGCAAGTTCGATAAACTCGGCAAGAGGTTCTTCTTTGGCCTCGACACAGGTCTTCTTGAAACGGGCGCGATTGACGGGGGAAAACTCGACTTTGAGGCGCAATGGGCGTTCGACGGTAACCTTCCAGTAGCCAAAAGCCTGGTTGGGAAAAATCTTTGACTGTTCGGTTTCCTCGAAGGCCAGGAAGGTATCCACGATCCGCTTAATGTCTTCGGCAGAAAGTTCGCAGTTCTTCTTGCCGAGGTTCTTTCGCAGCGGCTTATACCAGCTGGTGGCGTCGATAAGTTGAACCTTGCCGCGGCACTCATCAACCTTGCGGTTGTTCAGTACCCAGATGTAAGTGGCAATGCCGGTGTTGTAGAACATATTCAGCGGGAGGGCGATGATCGCCTCCAGCCAGTCGTTTTCGATGATCCATCGCCGGATGTTGTTGCTCTCTCCCTGGCCGGCGTCGCCGGTAAAGAGCGACGAGCCGTTGTGCACCTCCGCAATGCAACTGCCAAGGGGGTTTTTGTGCTTCATCTTGGAGACCTTGTTCACGAGGAACATGAGCTGACCGTCGCTGGACCGAGTGATGAGGTTGAACTCCGGATCACCGGCGTGCTCGATGACGAAACGCGGGTCGCGCATCTCGCTTTTGCCGCCCATGCGTTCAAGGTCGGTCTTCCAGCTCTTGCCATAGGGAGGATTGGAAAGCATGAAGTCAAACTCCCGGGAGGGAAAGGCATCCTGAGAGAGCGTTGAGCCGAGATGGAAGTTTTCGGCCCCCTCCCCTTCCCCCTTGAGCAGCAGGTCGGCCTTGGTAATGGCATAGGTTTCAGGGTTCACTTCCTGGCCGTAAAGGTGAATGGAAACTTCTTTGCCGCGCTCACGCGCCAGACTGCGTAACCGTTCTTCCGCCACGGTGAGCATACCGCCGGTGCCGCAGGCGCCGTCGTAGAGGAGATAGGTGCCGGATTCGATCTCATCGGCAATCGGCAGGAAGATGAGATCCGCCATGAGCCGTACGACGTCCCGCGGCGTAAAATGTTCGCCCGCTTCCTCGTTATTTTCCTCGTTGAACCGGCGGATCAGTTCTTCGAAAATCGTACCCATAGCGTGATTGTCGAGGGCCGGGAGCTTTTCCGAACCATCGGAATGCAGGACGGGCTGTGGAGAGAGGTTGATCGAAGTGTCGAGAAATTTCTCAATAACGCTGCCAAGAATATCCGCATCGACCAGTGTCGGGATCTGGTTGCGGAACTTGAACTTGTCGAGAATTTCCTGAACATTGGGCGAAAAGCCGTCGAGGTAAGCCTCGAAGTCGGCTTTGAGTTGCTGAACTTTGGCGCGGGCGCGAAGATCGTGAAGGGTGAAAGGCGAGGTATTATAGAACGCCTGGCCGGATGCCTGTCGTAACGCCTGATCCTGATTGGCAATGCTGGCCGCGTCAAGCAGCTTTTTCATTTCCAGCACGGCCTGCTTGGTCGGCTCGAGTACGGCATCCAGACGGCGAACAACGACCATGGGCAAGATCACGTCTCGATACTTGCCGCGGACATACACATCTCTCAGGACATCGTCCGCAATGCCCCAAATGAAGTTGGCGACCCAACCCAGGTTGTTCTCACTCATGCAGCCGTCCTCGATTAGTCGCAAGAGTCTAAAATGAAATTCTAATGGACAAGCAGGAAACCAAGGTCTTGTGACAGATCATCACCGCGCACAGATCAGCAGCTGACAATGGCGCGGTCTACATGAGAGCCCTCCCTCCCCAATGGGTATACAAAACTACATAGATTATGCGAGTGGTTTGTTGTTATGCCCGGTCTAGCGGGCAAACCTACAAAGCCAAGCCAGACAGGCCTCTATGCGGATGCGTATCGGTATATTCTCAATATTGTATTGTGTCAAGGGAACAAGCGTTTCTAGATGCTCGTCTGTGTTTCTCCACCTCCATTACTCGACGAGGGACAGAGGTTTCCAAGGCACAATCCCTTTCAAGCAGTTGTGCACTTCTCCTTCGCGAACTGTCTCATATTAGATGAGACATACTGCCTTGGTCGGTGACTCTGAACAGGATTACGTTATCTCCCAATTCTTCAACAAGCTCATTTAGGGTATCAACCTGGCAGCCAGGAGAGTGCTTTCCTTATGGAAGGGTGAAGACCTGCCCTCCAGGGATGCGAACAAAAGCCGGGAGGCCAAGATCACCTGCTGCTGCAGATTGATGAGCAGAACACAGCGTCCACTTGGCCAAGATTTCGAGGGTCATGGGAGTGGGGCTGGAAATTAATTAAAAATCAGTCGAAGGGAGGTGGACTCAACTGCAAATTGTTGGGCCACAAAACAATTTTTCGCGTACGTTATGCGTACGTTAAAGAGTGTGCTGCTTTGTAGAATTGGAGCCGGCGATGGGATTTGAACCCGCGACCTGCTGATTACGAATCAGCTGCTCTGCCACTGAGCTACGCCGGCTCACTGGGTGCTCCGGCTTGTACCATGCGGCTTTAGGGGTGGTCAATGGGAAAATGGAAAGTGCCAAGATTGCCCCACATTAACCGCAATGAGTTGGCTGCCCCGTCCGCTTTATGCCTCATTTAGCCGGTGCCGAAACCCTGAAGCAGACAAGGATCCTTTTCGCTGCTCGTCCATGCTTCTCGGTCCAACCGGTTGCCTGCCCCTGGCCAGGAACGTAATCATCTCACGAGGTTGTTCTTGAAATCGAGTCCCGATGCGCTCATAATTCAACGGTTTGCTGATCTCACAGGAGAATAGACAAGGATCCAGCGCCAAAGGAGATCGACATGACATCACTTGACGGAAACCGACTCATTGCCGAAGGCCTCAAGGAGGAAGGGGTCGACACCATGTTTTTTATCATGGGGGGGCCGAACTTCGACCTGTCGATCCATCTGGCCCGTCTTGGTATCCGCCTCATCGACGTCCGCCATGAGCAGGCAGCCGCGATGATGGCCCACGCCTACTCCCGGGTCACCGGCAAGACCGGTGTGTGCATGGGAGCCGGCGGGCCGGGGGCGCTCAATTTGCTCACCGGAATCGCCAACGTCCACCTGGACGCCTGCCCCGTCGTGGCCCTCGGCGGAGCCTCTTCTTTCGCCCTCTACGATCTCGGTGACTTCCAGGAACTGGATCAGCTCGCTGTCTTCAAGCCCGTCTGTAAATGGGCCGCAAGAATCTTTGAGGCCCGCAGAGCCAAGGAATATGTGCATTTCGCAATGGTCCGCGCCCGGCACGGCAAGCCCGGTCCCGTCTACCTGGATATGCCGGGCAACATGCTCTACGAAAAGGTCGACGAGTCGCGGGTGGCACCGCGCCCGGTCTTGAATGAACTGGCCTCGCCCAGCCCCGACTGCCGTTCCATCGAACGGGCGGTGGAGCTGCTCACGACCGCCCAAAAACCCATCCTCCTCACCGGCAGCGGCGTTCTCTGGTCGAGGGCGGGCCAACAGATGCGCAAATTCGTCGAGAGTACGGGGATTCCCTTCTTTACCAGTCCTCAGGGGCGGGGCGTGATTCCCGAAGACCACCCGCTCTGCCTCCTGGGGGCGCGCTCGTTCGCTTTTCGAGAGGCGGACGTGGTGCTCGTGGTCGGAACCCGCTTCAATTTCATCATCGGCCAGGGACGACCGCCCCGCTTCGCCGGGGATGCCAGATTCATCCAGGTGGATATCGAGCCTGAAGAAATCGGGCGCGTCCGGAGCGTGGAACTCGGCATCGTCGCTGACGCCGGAGTCGCGTTCGAGCAGCTCACTGCCGCCGCCAACGGGCGCGTTTCATTCGGCAGCGAGTCCTCGTGGGTGCGGGAGCTTCAAGCACGAGACCTCCGGAGCCGAGAGAAGACTGCCCCCCTCCTCGACTCCGACCAGATCCCCATTCATCCTTTCCGGTTGTGCCGGGAGATCCGGGACTTCATTCCCCGAGACGCCATTCTCGCTGTGGACGGCCATGAGATCATGAACATGGCCCGCCAGGCGATCCCTTCATTCACTCCCGGAGCAAGACTCAACCCGGGACCCAACGGCTGCATGGGGGTCGGTCTGCCTTTCGGCCTGGGGGCCAAGGCTGCTGCTCCTGAAAGAACGGTTGTGGTCCTCAACGGGGACGGCTCCCTGGGACTGAATCTGATGGAGCTCGACACCGCCATGCGCCATGGGCTGCCAGTGCTGGTGGTGGTCAGCAACAACGCCGGGTGGACCGCCCGACCCAAGGGTGAGCTCACCCTGCCGGGTCGGGAGCTGGGGCACGTGCGCTACGACCGGATTGCCGAGGGGTTTGGAGCTCACGGCGAATGGGTCGAAGATCCCCGGGCTCTTCGACCCGCCCTCGAACGGGGCCTGAAAGCGGTTCAAGGCGGCAGACCGGCCCTCATCAATGTGGTAACCGAGCCGACGGCCATGGCCCAGACGGTGCAGTTTGCAAGCTATGGAGGATAGGCGAGCTGCAGGTTTTTTCTGAATGGACCTCACTCGGGGGGCAATGCCCGGCTTTTCAGGTCAGTTGCTCATGACCCTTCGGGACACCCGAAGACCCAAGAAAAGGACCGCTGTTGACAGGCAACTGCCACTGGTAACTCGCAACTCGTAACTCGCAGCTTTTCGAAGCAGTCATCACAACCAGCGAAAGGAGAAGCATATGAACCGCAAAATTACCGCTGTCCGCGCTCTGCAAATTCTCGATTCCCGGGGGAATCCCACCATCCGGGTATTGGTCTCTCTGGACAACGGCATCGAGGCTTCGGCTTCGGTCCCGTCAGGGGCTTCAACGGGCGAACACGAAGCGGTTGAACTGCGGGATGGAGACAGGCAGCGCTACGGCGGCAAAGGGGTGTTGACGGCGGTGAATAATGTAAATACGGTCATTGCGCCGAACCTCCTCGGAATGGACCCCACCCGCCAGGTGGACATCGACCGGTGCCTGATTGACCTGGACGGTACCGCCAACAAGGCCAAGCTGGGCGCCAATGCCATCCTCGGAGTTTCCATGGCCGTCGCGCGGGCCGCCGCCGTCGCCGCCGAGCTGCCACTTTACCGTTACCTCCAAGGACCCGGAATCGTGCGCATGCCGGTACCCATGATGAACATCCTCAACGGTGGCAAGCATGCCGACAACAGCGTCGACTTCCAGGAATTCATGGTCATGCCCGTTGGGGCTCCCTCGTTTGCGGAAGCTCTGCGCTACGGGGCCGAGACCTTCCATGCCCTCAAAGGCATTCTGAAGAAGCATGGCTACTCCACCAGCGTGGGCGATGAAGGCGGGTTCGCCCCGAATCTGAAGAGCAATGAAGAAGCCTGTGAGCGGATCATCGCGGCCATCGAGGCGGCGGGATACGTTCCCGGCAAAGAGGTGGCGATAGCCCTGGACCCCGCAGCCAGCTCCTTCTTCGAAAATGGTCGCTACCGCCTCAGCAGGTCCGGCCAGGGCGATAAGACCAGTGCGGAAATGACGAAACTCTATCAGACCTGGATCGAGAGCTTTCCCATAGTCTCCATCGAGGACGGCCTCGACGAGAACGACTGGGAGGGCTTCCGCGAGCACACCGCCGCTCTCGGCGACAGAATTCAGATCGTCGGCGACGATCTTTACGTCACTAATCCGACCTTCATTGCCCGCGGCCTGCGAGAACACACCTCCAACGCCGTCCTGATCAAGCTCAACCAGATCGGCACGGTGACCGAGACCATCGAGGCCATCCGCCTCTGCCGCATGGCGGGCTGGGGCTACGTGGTTTCGCATCGGTCGGGGGAGACGGAAGACACCTTCCTGGCGGATTTCGCGGTCGCCATGGGCGGAGGCCAGATCAAGACCGGCTCGGCCTGCCGCAGTGAGCGCATCGCCAAGTACAATCGCCTCCTCGAGATTGAAGCGGAACTGGGGCCGGCGGCTGTCTTTGAGAACCCTCTCAAGCAGTAGGAGCGGGCACAACCCGGCTGCACCGCTGACGGATGCTGGAGGTGGACAACAGGACAGTCATCAAGGTTCGGGGTGGCTAACACGTTTTGTTCGATTCTGAGCAGCCGCTTCCACCCGTGTCCCTGCCGGGAAAGGAGCTCATGAGCCCGGCAGGGACATTCATATTTGTCGCTGTGGCAAGGCCGGTCGTCGCGGCGGAATGATGAGCCAGGCCCTGTGCCATGCCACGGTCGACCGGTGGGATGGCAGTAAGACTCTCTGGTCTAGATGCCCCCCTGTCACCACTCAACGTAGACGGCCGGCGACTGGGTCGACGCGCTGCGCTGCACCCTCTCGGCCGCCACCACACTCCCCTGCCACACCACGAGGTTGCCCAACAAGGCATCTTCAGGACGGCTGTTGCGATTGCTCCAAGTACTGCACCGCAGAGATTGGTGACCGTTATTTGTGGCATGGGCGTCTCGCCCGTGTATCTCACAGGCTGGAAGCCTGTGCCACGTTATGAGCGGTTGGACACTTGTTCTTGGGGCGCGGTGCTAAGAGGATGCCTTGCCGCCGGAAGCTCCCCAAAGAGCAATGAACCTGCGAGTGACTTTTTAAGCCCTGGTTTGGGCGGCAATTCACCAAGACCGCAGGTAGAAGATGGTCCTGCAATGGCGATCGGAATGAGGTTCGTCCAAGCTGGCAGGCTCTTCTCCTCTGCCAGGAAGAATTACTCATTATGGGGAGTTATAAGGAATTTGCGGTAGGACTTTTCCTTGACAGGAGATTTTTGGTCCTCTATGTGTTAGGGAGGGAGCGGGGTGAGGAGGAATGGTCTGATGTCGGGCGGGGAAATGATGAATACCAGTAGGGTAGCCCGATACCTTGGGATTCACGAGAAGCAGGTCTATGGCCTGATCAGGGCAGGAAGAATCCCTGCCACCAAGATCACGGGAAAATGGGTTTTCCCCAGGAAGCTGGTCGACGACTGGATTGAATCCCACGCCAGGTCGGGGATTGAATCCGCCAGGGCAAAAAGCAGGGCCATCAGCGGAGCGCTGCTGGCGTGCGGCAGTAACGACCCGATCCATGATATGCTCCAGACCCACATCAAACATGAATTCCCGGAATTCCTCATTCTGTCCACCAACACGGGCAGCACCGAGGGGCTCAAAGCCCTCAACCGCAGCTATACCGATATTGCCTGGTCCCATCTTGTGGACCCCGAAAGCGGCCGGTACAATACGCCTTTTCTCGCAACCCATCTGCCCGATGTCAAGGCGGTGGTGGTCAACCTCTTCCACCGGGAGCTCGGCCTTGTCATAGCTCCCCTGAATCCATTCGGAATAAGGGGTATTGAGGACCTGAACCAGCAAGCCGTGAGGTTCGTGAATCGACAGAAAGGGTCCGGTACCCGGCTCCTCCTGGATGACCATCTCAACCGTCTGAAGATTCCCCCAGCCAGCATCCCGGGCTACGAGCAGGAGGTCTACACGCACTTTGAAGTGGGGCTTTCCATCCTGGCCGGGGAGGCCGATGCGGGGCTGGCTACAGTCGCCGTGGCCGGATTTCTCGGCCTGCCGTTTATCCCTCTCGCCCTGGAAAACTTCGACATGATTCTCGATCAACGGACCTTTTTCCACAAGGGGGTCCAGGCCTTTATCGAAACCCTGAACTCAAAGTCATTTCGCAAGCGGGTTGAACGAATCGAGGGGTATGATTTTAAGGATTCGGGGAAAATTTTTTATTCACTGAACTGATGAAAGGAGGTCGTTGATGAGAAAGTGGGTTTGGCTGGGGTGCCTCTGCTTGCTGTGCGGCTGTGCCTCGACCGGTCCCGTGGGCGGCGGCAAGTTTGTTCTGCTCTCCAGTACCATAGGCCCCGTTGACTCGGGCATTGTGGGAGCCTTTGAGACCGCCTTCGAGCAGGAAACGGGCATCAGGGTGCGCCACGTGGGCGCGGGAACGAGCGCTGCCCTTGAAATTGCCAAAAAAGGGAATGTGGATCTCGTCATGGCTCACGCCAAGGCCCTCGAGGAGAGATTTGTGGCCGAAGGCTACGGCACCGAACGGATCGACCTGATGTACAATGATTTTGTTATCATGGGGCCAGCGCCGGATCCTGCCGGGATCAAGGGTATGGCAAGCGCGACCGAAGCTTTGAAGAGCATCGCGCACAAGCAGGCTGCCTTTGTCACCAGAGGCGACAAGTCCGGCACCCACATGGCCGAGCTGGCATTGTGGGAAAAAGCGGGAATCAAGCCTGCGGGGGCCTGGTATCAGGTCTTCGAAAAGGGGTCTGCGGGTAATGCGCCGACGCTCGAGTACGCTGATCAGAAGCAGGCATACACGGTGATCGACCGGGCTACCTACCTCACCCTCAAGGACAAGCTCAAGCTGGCTATCCTGGTGGAAAAAGATGAGGCGCTCCTGAACTTCATCAGCCTCATTCCGGTGAATCCGCAGAAGTTTCCGCGGGCGAACCACGTCGACACCATGCGCTTTGTCCAATGGCTGACCAATCCTGAGAAAGGCCAGAAGCTTATCAGGGACTTCGGGAAGGACAAGTATGGCAGTCCCCTCTTTTTCCCCAACTCGAAGGAATGGCGGCAGCGCCAGGGAACAAAGAACTGACATTTTGACAAAGGAGGTTTTCCGTATGAGAACGATTTCATGTAAGCTTCGCATCGGCAGTGTCATCGCAGCCATAATGGTCCTGTTGGGCGCATCCGCACTCCAAGCCCAGGAAAAGACCATCATCCTGGCCACAACGACGAGTACGCAGGACTCCGGCTTGCTGGACGTGCTGGTCCCCGCCTTCGAAAAGAAGACGGGCTACTTTGTCAAGACCATCTCGGTAGGCTCGGGCCAGGCCATGGCCATGGGGCAAAAAGGGGAAGCGGACGTCCTTCTGGTCCATTCCCCGGCAGCGGAGAAGCAGTTCATGGCGGACGGGCTTGGCGTGGAGCGCCGGCTGGTCATGCACAATGACTTTATCATCCTGGGACCGACCGAAGACCCTGCCAAGATCAAGGGGATGAAGTCGGCGCCCGAAGCGTTCAAGAAGATCGCCGCAGCCGGCAGCCTCTTTCTCTCCCGAGGGGACAATTCGGGCACTCACGCCAAGGAGAAGGCCGTCTGGAAGGATGCGGGAGTTGCCTATGAGGGTGAGAAATGGTACCAGCAAACCGGTCTCGGCATGGGCCAGACCCTGAACGTCGCTAACGAAAAGAAGGGCTATGTACTCGCCGACCGGGGGACTTATCTGGCCCTGGCTAAGAACCTCAAGCTCGACCTTCTGGTCGAAGGGGATGCGGTGCTGCTGAATATTTATCATGTGATCGAAGTGAACCCTTCCAAGTGGCCGAAGGTGAATTTCAGGGGGGCAAAGGCTTTTGCCGATTTCATGGTCTCCAAAGAGACCCAGGACACCATCAAAGCTTTCGGCGTGGACAAGTTCGGTTCTCCTCTCTTTTTCCCGGATGCCGGCAAGAAGGTGGAGGACCTGGGGAAATAGATGGACCTAATCCTGGATGGCATCACCAAAGCCTTCTGGCTGTTGATCAGCTTCGACCCGGAGGTACTGGGAATCACTCTCCTTTCCCTGAAGATCTCCGGCAGTGCTACCTTGATCAGCCTTTTCCTGGGGATATCGGCGGGGGCCCTGGTGGCCCTCACTCGATTTCCCGGGAGGCGGTTTGTGGTGGGTCTCATCAACACCGGCATGGCGCTTCCACCTGTGGTGGTCGGCCTGTTTGTCACAATCTTCCTGTGGCGGAACGGCCCCCTGGGATTCTTGGGGATCCTCTACACGCCTGAGGCGATGATTCTAGCCCAGGCGATCATCGCCACCCCCATTGTAACGGGCATCAGCCTGGCCGCGCTCCAGCAGCTGCCCGCCAAGCTCCGCCTGCAAATCCTGGCTCTGGGCGCCACCAGGGCCCAGATGGTCTGGATCCTGGTGAAGGAAGCGAAGCTGCCCCTCCTCGCCGCGGTTATGGCCGGGTTTGGCGGGGTCATTTCGGAAGTGGGGGCCTCTATCATGGTGGGCGGCAACATCAAGGGATACTCCCGGGTCCTCACCACCGCGACGGTCATGGAAACCGGCAAGGGGGAGTTTGACGTGGCCATCGCGCTTTCCATCCTCCTCCTCCTGCTTGCCTATTCGATCAACGTCGTGCTCACCCAGATCCAGCAACGGGAGCGGCCGAGGTGAGCCTGCCTGTGCCGGTTTTTGAGGCCAGGAACCTTCAGGTGATCCGCGGCGGCTCTCTCATTCTGAATGTTCCAGCCCTGATCATTACCGATGGGGAAATGCTCTCGATCATCGGACCCAACGGCGCGGGAAAGAGCACCCTGCTCCAATCCCTGGCAGCCCTCATCAAGCCGTCCCGTGGTGAGGTCCTGTTCCGCGGCCAGCGGATCGGCGCGGAGATCCCGTTGCTGGCTTACCGCCGAAAGCTGGCCATGATTCTCCAGGAACCGCTGCTCTTCGATACGACGGTCTTCAACAACGTGGCGAGCGGCCTCAAGCTGCGGGGATTGAAGCGGCACGAGTACGAGCCGATCGTGGTCAAGTGTCTCGATCGGTTCGGCATCGCTCATCTGGGGGATCGCTCGGCCCGGAGCCTCTCCGGCGGGGAAGCCCGGAGAACCAGCATTGCTCGGGCGTTTGCCACGGAACCAGAAGTGCTTCTGCTGGATGAACCCTTCTCAGCACTGGATCCGATCATCCGGGAGGCGCTGCTGGAGGATCTGGAACAGGTCCTTCGGGAAACCCGGATCACCACCATCTTTGTCACCCATGACCGGCAGGAGGCACTGCGACTCTCCAGCCGGCTCGGTGTCATGATGGCGGGAGAAATCCTGCAGGAGGGTTCGCCCCAGGAGATCATGAAGCGACCGGTCAACGAATTTGTCGCCACCCTGGTCGGCATCGAGACCATCGTGGCCGCTGAAGTGGTGCGAAGGAAGCCCGATACTTTTGTCGCCTCCGTTGCGGGCCACGAAATCGAGGCTGTCGGTGGCAGGGATGCGGGAGAACAGGTGCTGCTCTGTATCCGTTCGGAGAATATTGCGCTTTCCTCCCCCGAGGCGGCAGCCCCCCCTCACCCAAGGAATTTCTTTTGCGGGAGAATCAAGAAGATTACACCCCTTTGGCTTCACCAGCGGGTCCAGTTGGACTGCGGATTCCCGGTGGTGGCCTATGTCACCAATCAAAGCCTGACGTCTTTTCCTCTGGCAGAGGGAATGGAAGTGGCCGTCTCCTTCAATCCTGCAGACGTCTGCGTGATCCCCAACCGCAGCATCGTCAAGACCGGCAGCCAGTGAGTTTCTCACACCCCGGGTACTCCCGTCATCGCCGCCAATATCCCGCATGCACTGTGATCATTGCTACAGACATGAGATACCGCGAACCGCCTGTGCCGCCCCTTTCGCTGCTCCCAAGGCTGGCGGGGATTCGCCGCGAGGACCGAGGAAGAGCAGGCCACCCCGCATCAGGACGGAAAGAAATAGGATAAGGAGAACGTGCACGGCTTTCCTCTTATGGCTAGTAGACCCTTCTCGTCCCGTGCCTTCTGCCCAAAACTTCCAGGGTATCGTTGACTACCATGAAGGCATTGGGATCGATGTCGAAGACCAACTCCTTCATCTTGGCCAGTTCGGTCAGGGTAATGATGCTGAAAATCACCTCCTTATGCTCTCCGGTATAGCCTCCTGTCCCTTTGAGAAGGGTCACGCCCCGGTCGAGCTGAGTAAGGATGTGTTCGGCGATGGTCGGGGAAGCGTCCGAGATGATCATGATTGACTTACGCCGATTGAAGCCGGTGATGACCGAGTCCGTGACGCGGCCGCTGGTGTAAACGTAGACGAAGGAATAGAGCGCCGGTTCCAGCCCGAAGAAATAGGCGCCGACCGCCAGCACCAGGGAATTGCCGATAAATGAGGTCAAGCCCATCTTGAGCTGCAGCTTCTTGTGCAGATAGACCGCCGGAATATCCAGACCACCGCTCGAGCCCTGGGAGCGGAGTGCAAGGCCCACGCCCATACCACAGATAATGCCTCCCAGGATTGCTGCCAGCATGGGGTTTTCGATGGGAGGGAACTTTGGAAAGACAAAAGCCGTTGCCAGCGAGAAGGCACTCATCCCGTATGCCGTGTAGAGAATGAACCTTCTGCTGACGCAGAACCAGCCGACGAGCAGGAGTGGAATGTTGAGGACGAAATAGATCAGCCCAACGTTGGACGAGGGGATGAGATAGTGGGCAATGAGGGCGACACCGATCACCCCGCCGCTCAGGAACTGCTTGGGAATCATCACCCCGTTCAGGCCGACGGCGAAAATCAGGGCGCCCGCCGTCAGCAAGAATAGATTGAAGGAGAGCCGTTTCCAGGTGTCCACGGTGCGGATTCTTTGCAGCGACTCGGTCATGAGCGAACCCCGGGATGGTGACGAAGTTCGTGAATCAGGCGTTTCCATGAGACTTCCTCGGTGAGTGAACGTCCCTCGATGAGCATTACCTGTCACGCAAGAGGACAGGCTTTGCGGGCACGGTTGCGTGACTGACACTATATCATGTTATCCAGTATCGCTGTGCTGATGTTCGCGTGGAGGGGGAACCGCCAAGCCAACCCATTCTCAGCCTGGCTTTTCACAGTTTCTGGAGGACCTGGAGTGGGAATCCCGGAACCGTCCCTGGCTATTCTGCCGTCGCCGCAGCTCGAGTTCTTTCGGAGTGGAGGGAGCATGCGGGGCTGATGCGGGAAGAGCAGCAGAAGCCATTCAAAGTCTGTAGGCCTTGCCCCTGGCAGAGAAGATGTCCACCCCTTCTCCCCTTCTCGCGAGATCAGATCTTGATCCCGACCCGGCGGATGAAAAGATCGATCAGAATCCCGATGCCAAAAGCCCATGCCATGTTGGGAACGGCCAGGGAAATGCCGCTGATCAACAGCGCCACAAAGTACTCTTCGTTGGTCTTGAGGCTTTTGATCAACGGACAGAGCTCAAGGCCGGCAAATATCAGGAGTACCCCCAGCACCGCGTTCGGGATGACGGAGAGGATCCCGAAGCCAAGCTCCCCGAAAGCCAGCGCCATAACGACGAAGAAGGCGCCGATCATGACCGGCGCTCCGCCGGTTCTGGCTCCAAAGCGGTAGTGCGCCGCCAGGCCGCCGGTACCGTGGCACATGGGAACCGCACCGAAAAACCCGGCCGGTAAATTCGCAATCCCCATGGTGAGCGCGAATCTACCCGCGCTGGTCTTGGACAGGAGGGAATCGCCGGCAAATAAGGTGGCGCAGGTATCTGCCGTCCCCACACAAGCATTGCCGATGGTCAGAGGAATCTGCGGCAAAATGAGCATGATGAAGGCAATCCAGAAATCGTGAAGCGTTGGAGATACCATTCGAACCTCGGTGGGGCCGAATGAGAAGCGCAAACCATCCTGACCGCCCAGCGCCAGGCCGGCTCCAATCCCCACGGCCAGCGCCGCGAGCGCAGCCGGCAGCTTTTTGTTGTCCAACAGGGCCAGCACCATGATGAATACGACCACCCCCAGGATCAGATTGATCTGATACTCGGTGAACATGCCGGCGGCCCCCGAGAGGAAGAGATTCTTATCGACAATAAGCTCTATGCCCTTTCTGAGGAAGACCAGTCCCAACGCAAGCTGGATCCCCCGTACAACCGGCTGGGTAAAAAGCTTGGCGATTTGATCCACCATGCGGGTAAGGGACAGGGTCAGGAGGATGAAGCCGAAGATGATGCCAGCGGCGCCGATTACGGGTTCGGTGATCTGTGCCGGATAGGCGATGGCAATCGCTCCCACCGCTTTCAAGGGCTGAACCGGCACGGGCAGACGGTAGTAGAAACCGGTGAGGAGATAGAACAACCCGAACGAGAGGAAAACGGTCGTGGGACTCAACTTGTTGATGAGAATCATCCCTACCACAATGGGAAGCAGGGTACCCAAATCCCCTAACGAGCCAGCCAGTTCAACCCGATCAAACCGCAGACGAGCGCTCGTCAGCGGCGTCGGTGAGGCGGTGGGGGAATCTGCGGCTGACTCGGTTATTGCTTCCCGATCGCTGACTGCTTTGCTGGTTCGGTCCACGGACGCCTCGGCTGTGAGCTGGTTAAACGATTCAACTTCGGTGTTGACATCTTTTATTGACACGACTAGTATAACATTCGTGTTATTTATTAGCCAAGTTCATCGAACCTGTCAAGTCACTTCTCGCGAAAGACTGGAGGGTATTTCCCATGGCCCGCTCCTCCCGACTGCCCGCCGGTGCCAGCCATGCCCGGATCTTGTCCGGCTCGGATCCCGCCCGGAGCCTCGATACCGTGCAGCTTCAGCGGCTTGAGGAATCGTTTCGTCAGTGGGCGGATTCGTCCTCCGGCCGCGCGCTGCGCTGGTCCAGGGAACGAATCCTCTTGATTTTCCTGCTGATTCGCTACACTGGCGCGAGGCTGAATGAGGTTTTGAACCTGGATGCGCTACTCGACCTTGATACTGACCACCATATCGTTCGAGTGCGCAAGGGCACCGGTATTGGCGGCACTTTGGGGCGCGAGGTCCAGATACCGGAACTCTTGTCGGTTGACATCCGTGAGACGCTGGCAGGGCAGCAGTCGCACAACGTGCAGGGAAAGATTTTCAAGGTCGACCCGGGACACGTCCGCCGCAAGTTCTATGAGCGGGCGGAGGCTGCGGGAATTCCACGCGAATTGGGCACCCCGGAGATCATCAGGCGGTCCCGGGCGGTGGAGCTGATGCAAAGCAATCTGCCGCTGCCGGTGGTGCAGAGAATCATGGGCCACTCCACGCCCAATCTGGCGGCAAGCTATGTGGAATTTTCGGACGATGACATTCGTGAGGTGGCCAGATCCTTTGCCGACAGGGAACATCAGCACAAGACCAGTGCCCGCAATGCCTTTTTTGGCAAGATCGAAAAGGTTCGCGCAGGTGATGTGCAGACCGTCGTCGAACTGGTATCCCTCGGCGGGGCTCAGATTCGTGCCATAATCACCAACTACAGCAGCCGCCACCTTGGCCTGAAACCCGGTGCCTTGGCAACGGCCGAAATCAAGGCCCCGTGGGTCATGCTTTTCAAGGGGGAGCAGGAACCGCCGTGCTCTGCCGAAAACCGGTTCTGCGGTAAGGTCAGCCGGATTACGTCGGGGAAAGTGGTAACGGAGATCGTGGTGCGGATTCCAGACGGCACCGAGCTCTGTTCCATTATCACCGAAAAGAGCAGTCGAACCCTGGAGATTGCCGAAAACGATACCATGTGGGTGGCCTTCAGCGCTTTTGCGGTGGTCATCTACACCGATTGAAACGGTCTCCCGCCCGCCAGCCCCAGGCTTGCCCCAGCAGCGGACGAGTTCCGCGCCTTCCGCCGGCCTGCCCCTTTGCACCCGAAGCGGGCAGCTTGTTGACAGGATTACCGCAGTGTGTCAGCACGCCCTGCGCCAGGGCCTGCCAGTCAGCGTCGGCAACCTGGCGCAGGGAGGTGACCTCCGGCAGAATGCCCCATATTTCATAAAAGCCCTCAGGGGCAAACGCGGCCGGCCACTGCCAGGAGCCGGTGGCACCGATGGTGCGCTCCCCTGCCTGGATTTCATGCTGCAGGTAGGCGGAAAAAAGGTGGGAGCCGTACTGACGGTGATACGCGGCGGCACGATTTTGCAGGAACCGCTGATGATTAGCCGGAGTGCGGTCGGCCTGAGCCTGCAGATGGGGATGGAGCAAAGAGCCACCGGCCGACGGGAGGTGATTCTGGGTGACGGCCATGAAGACCGCAGCAGGATCATGGGCCAGGACTCGCAGAAGATAGTCCCGGCAATTGAGAAAACTGTCGGTGTAGGGCTGCAAGGTGGCAGTGCCGATCTCCACGAAATGACCGTCGTCGAAGAGGCTCACCCCGGAATAGCGCCCGTAGGGGAAGAGGTTCGGAAAAAGGGTGGAAGTGCCCCGCCTCATCCGGCCCTGCGGATCCAATTCAGGTGGAAATTGCGGGGTGCTCGCGGCCAGCCGGGCCAGGCAAAACGGGCACTGCTCCCGATCCGACGCAAAGGGCGGGGGTGCGGGCAGGGCCTCCGTGCCGGGGTCACGTTCTTCGCCTCGGCTGTAAGTGATCCGGCAGGTGCGCCCCGTGATGGGATTGGTCCGGATCTCGATCCTGCGATCAACCGGGAGCCCGCCGGGCAACATAATCCGGGAATGGAACTGCTCCTGTCCGAACTGCAACATGGGTGTTTCCCTCCTCGCTGATGACAACTCTGCAGGCGGCCCTGAGCCTGGTCGCCGAAACCGTTCCCTCAATTACCGCCCTCATGATGGATACCGAAATCATGCATGAATGCCAAGCAGTGCGAGCGCGGCAGTCAGGAGCAGGTGAGTGTTATTCTATCCTCTCGCTGTTTCGGCATCATACAAAGATCCAAGGAGCGTTCCTCTGCTGTTGTCGGGTGAGAGGGAACGGCTGACAGCACGGAGTGATAGTCGGAACGTGTCTGGAAATGCTTACTGGAACGCTCATTCGATTGCTGAGCTGCAGGTCGTCAGTTCGTCGCGAATGGTGGCAACGGAATCAATGCGCCTAGCCAATTCACCAAGATTGTACGCGACCTTGTCCTTGCTGCTCTGGTGCAGGGCCAGGGCTTTCTGAAAAGAGATGCGGATCCCGGCCAGGGTCAGGTCGATCGTTTCGTTGAGGTTCTGTTGGAATTCTTTCACGGTGCGGGTGAGGCGATTCACCAGGTCGTAGCGGACCCGGCCGCAATGGCGGTCGAGGAGTTCGGCCACGGCCGTCTGCATATTCTTGAGAATCATCTTCCTGGTGATGAACTTGGGAGGCGCCGAGGTCACCGCCAACTGCACCAGTTCGAGACCCACCGGGTCATCCTTGAACATGAAGTAGAAGTCGCTTTTCTTGCTCAGGGTTTCAATCGAGGTGAACGGTTTGAGTTTCAAGTCGAAAATATCACTGGTGAGCGCCAGGATCCGCTCGATGGTCTGATTGGTCCTGGTGGCAAACTCCAGGTGCGCTTCTTCGAGACGGGTTGAGATCTTCCCTGTGACATCCTGACGCCAGGCCGTGAACGTCTCTTGAATGCTGCTGAAGACAAACTGCTCCAATTCCTCGCGGAGATTGCCCCGCCCCTGCTCGGTCCTGCGCAGGTATTCCTTTTCCAGTCCTTCCTGCAGGACGGGCAGACATTCCTTCTTGAACCGCGACAGCTCCTCGTCCAACCGAGAAATGAGCTTGCCGAGATGTCCCTTCAGCAGGTACTCATTTTCCTCGCGGCCCTTGCTGATGGTTTTCATCTCCTCCTTGAACTGCGCAATTTTCCGAGTCAGCTCCGCCAGCGGCAACTTGATCACCTTCGTTGAATCAGCTTGCGTTTCGCATATGCACGGCCTGGACTCCAAGTCAATGGAAAATGCAGTAAAGCTGGACTGTACCTCAGCATGATCCATATTCTACTCTCTTGAGCGCCCTGTGATCGCTGTGCAGTCATTTCAGACCATACTTTCTAAGTTTATAGCGCAGCATGCGTTCATTCAAACCAAGGAGCCGGGCTGCCTGCGACTGGTTGAAGGCAGCCTGAGTTAGGGCTTCCTGGAGCATCCGGCGTTCGAGCGCTTCCAGCGCGGCATTCAGGCTCCCATCCGGACCTGGAGGAGCGGCCTCCGGTTCACGAAGGAGGTCCGCGAAAGGCAGATCGTTTCGCAGGACAACGGAGCCGCGGCAGATCACCACCGCCCGTTCCATGATGTTTTCCAACTCCCTCACATTGCCGGGATAGTCATAGCGAATGAGAAGGTCTCGGGCTTCACGGCTTATTCCATCAATCTTCTTGTGGTTTTCCCGGGCGAACCGCACGACAAAATGGTCAATGAGAAGGGGAATGTCTTCCCGGCGTTCACGCAGCGGAGGGATGGCCATGGTCACTACATTGATGCGGTAGAAAAGGTCCTCGCGGAAGCTGCCGGCTTTGACACCGGTCTCGAGATCCTGATGGGTGGCACTGATGATTCGCACATCCGCCTTGAGGGTCCGTTCGCCGCCAACCCGCTCGAATTCCCGTTCCTGGAGAAACCGCAGCAGCTTGACCTGCACCGCCGGGGTCAACTCACCAATCTCATCAAGAAAAAGGGTTCCCCCGTCAGCCTGTTCAAAGCGCCCGATCCTGCGCTGCACCGCTCCTGTGAAGGCACCCTTTTCATGCCCGAAGAACTCGCTTTCGAGGAGGGTTTCCGGAATGGCGGCGCAGTTGACCACCACGAACGGCCGCTCAGCGCGGGGGCTCAGGTGATGTAGCAAGCGGGCAAAGAGTTCTTTCCCGGTGCCGGTCTCACCCCGGATCAAAACTGTGGCCTGGCTCGGTGCCACTCGTCCGGCCAGATTTACCAGCTCGGCCATCTTCCTGCTATGGTAGCGAATGGCATCGGCAGAGACGCCTCTTGCCTTGAGCTCCCGACGGAGCATCCGGTTTTCCCGGACCAGGGTGCGGTGTTCCGCCACACGCTCAATAAGAAAGCAGAGCTCCTCGAAATCGATGGGTTTGGTGAGGTAGTCCCGTGCCCCTGCCTTCATGGCTTCGACCGCCGTCTCGATGGAACCGTATGCGGTCATAATAACCACTTCAATCTCGGGATTGATCCGCTTGATTTGCCGCAGCAACTCCAGGCCGTTCATGCCGGGCATCCTGAAATCGAGCAGGATCAGGTCGAAAAGACTGCTTTCGAGCAACTGCAGTGCCTTTTCGCCGGATTCGGCCTCCGTTACCCGATGCCCCTCCCTGGTCAGTAAGTCCCGGAGCATTTCTCTCTGGAAGGCCTCATCTTCGACGACCAGCATATCCAGCTCGCTCACCACGGCAGTTCCCATGCTCGCCTGCAATTGAAAGTTGCGTTACGCACTATTCCTGAATGCCCGCCCTCTCGCGTGCCGCAGGCAGGAGCAGGCTTCGGGACAGGGGCTTGAAGACGGTTCTCCTGGGTCCCAAGCTGGAACTGGGAGGCCAGACAACGCTGCCCACCGCACGACTCGCCCTCACCCTCTCTGCCCAGGCAGAGGAAGCCGGACTTCAAAGGTGGTTCCCTTCCCCGGTTCGCTGGCCACCCGGATCTCCCCGCCGTGGGCAAGGATGATCTCACGGGCAATGGAAAGCCCAAGCCCGGTACCCTTTTCCTTGGTCGAATAATAGGGCTCGAAGACCCTTTGCGCTTCGCCCGGGGAGATTCCTGGACCGGTATCCCGGATTTTGATGCTCACCAAATTTTTACCGGAATGCTCCAGGGAAATCTTGACGGTCCCCCGAGCGGCGACGGAATCCGCGGCGTTTCGGAGAAGGTTGAGGAGGGCCTGCTCCATCTTGTTGGCATCCACAAGCATCGAGAAGGAGCCCTGCTCCCATTGCTTTTCGATGCGGATACCTTTGGCCCGTACCTCCTCCATGACCAGGAAGACGATCTTTGCCAAAACGTCCTTGAGTGAATGCCGACGAAATTCCAGCCGGTCGCTGCGCGAGAGGCTCAGGAAGTCCTCGATGATGGCATTGATACGCCGAATCTCGTCCCGCACCTTATGAGTAATATATTCGAATTCCTCGTGTTTCTGCTCGTTTTCGGCAGGAGTAAAGTCACGCTGGAGCCTCTGGACTGCCATGCTGATACCGTTGAGCGGGTTGCGCACTTCGTGGGCGACTTCGGCCCCGAGCTTTGCCAGCGACGAAAGCTTCTCGCCCTGATAGAGTTGCTCTCGTACGGCCTGAAGCTTGGCAAGATGGCGGTTTTGGGTGCGGTAAAGGAAGCCCATGGCAAGAAACCCCACAGCTACCATTAGACCCGTCCATACAAAGATATGACGACGCTTCTCGATCAGCAGTTCATCGGTCTCCTGGGTTTCGAGTCCCACTCGGGCTTTCCCGACAACCTGCCCATTCATCTTGAAAGGAAGCAACACTTCGAGGAACTTGATATCCCCCACTTTTACGCAGTCGCTCATGGGACTGTCCGGGTGTCTGGCACTCCCGGCGACCAGCAGGCATTCTTCCACCTTTCCTTCGGGAACCCTGCCAGCCTGGGCAATGGGCTGCCCCTCAGTATCTTCAACTGCCAGGTAAATCAGCCCCGTATCCCCCTGAGCCGCCTCAACGGCCTCCTGAATGCTGACCCCCAGCTCCCGGGACCGAAGATCCCCGGGTTCAAGGAGAAGCAGCACACCGCCCATTCCATCTTCCCTCCGAATGCCGACAAAACCAGCCCCGCAGCGCTCACTCGCCTCCTCTTCACGACAAACCAGACGCATGGCAACTTCCTGCCGTCCCTCGGCC
>Ga0255347_1002085_pt1 | contig 29432 bp, 26 predicted proteins | sample wastewater_treat_2_FD_192479 | JGI IMG/M metagenome (GOLD analysis project Ga0255347, IMG submission 192479) | Wastewater microbial communities from Lulu Island WWTP, Vancouver, Canada - plant24 | ecosystem: Engineered > WWTP > Wastewater > Unclassified | place: Canada: Vancouver, British... | reverse complement strand
CAAGGAGGCATCTAAAAGACTTGCTTTAGAAAAGAAAAAAAACTAAATTACCACCCGTTCTGCCGACCTTGGGGTGGGGGATTTTGACCCGGCCACAGGTGGGGGATTTTCAAGTGGCCATCCGGGAATACTGGCTTACGGTTTGGATTGCCTTGTTTTGAATTAGAATTTGACTTCTTGACATCGAAACCAAGAGATGGTGCAACTTTAGTTAATTGTTCTTGAAAGGTTTTTTTCATTATTAAAAATATCGGTAGCCCTATTGAGAAGATGCATTATATTTATACCTTAAACACCTTCATTATTTCATCACCTAAATGGTTGATGACCTTCACGGCGATGCGGCCGGATTTGGGTTTGTCGAAGGGACGGGAAATATCGCTGTTCAAGCTCACCCATGCTTCCTGGTTGATTTCCGCCTTCAGTGTCGTCTTCAATGCTTTAAAGGATATTCATACGGTGAATTCAGGATTGGTTTTTTTGAAAAAATGTTTTCCATGCGCACCCCCAATGCTCGCTTCGCATTCGTAAGAAATTAATCCAATATTCAGCACAGGCTTTATTGATGGCACCGACGAGTATAAGAATGTAGTGGTTTTATGTCAATTGAATTATGGAATTGTGATAAAACCTGAAGTTGTTAACTGTCTCATCAACAGTCCGTTCCGGAAACTGTGTCGTAATCGAAAGAAGCCGTCAACTTCGTCACGCCGGCAAAAACCTTGAAGGATCGCGGCGTGCGTTTTCACAGCCAGCGTTTACGGCGGCGATAGGATTTAACGTCCTTATAAGACTTCGTTGCGCCGGCGGCGCCCATTCCCAGGTAAAACTCTTTGACGTCCGGGTTGTTGGAAAGCTCGCCGGAAGTACCCTCCATGACGATTTTACCGTTTTCCATCACATACCCGTAATGAGCGACCTGCAGGGCCATATTGGCGTTTTGCTCCACCAGCACTATTGTTGTGCCGTGTTCTTCATTGATTTTTTTGATGATGCGGAATATTTCCAAGACGACCAGAGGTGCAAGCCCCAACGATGGTTCATCCAACATTAGAAGCTGCGGGTGAGCCATCAGCGCTCGCCCGATGACAAGCATCTGCAGCTCACCTCCGCTGCAGTAACCGGCAAGCGACTTTTTGCGCTTCACGAGCGCCGGGAAATAATCATACACCATTTCCAGGTCCTGCTTATAGGGTTTACGCGGCCTGGTGGCGGTTCCGACGCGCAGGTTTTCCTCTATGGTCAGGTATTTAAACGGCTGGCGTCCCTCCAGTACCTGGATTATCCCCTGTCGGGTGATGAATTCCGGCGCCTGATTTTGTATGTTGATTCCGTTATATACGATCTCCCCATCGGTCACCTCGCCGTTTTCTGGTTTTAGCAGGCCGGATATGGCCTTGAGCGTGGTTGTTTTCCCCGCCCCGTTGCTGCCCAGGAGTGAGACGATATGCCCCTTTTCGACTTTCAGGGACACCCCTTTGAGCACCTGAATGACATCAGAGTAGACCACCGAGATGTTGTTGATTTGTAGAAGTACGTCCGACATAAACCACCATCAATAGGAAAAAGGCCACAGCCTGAAACTGGAGCGCACGATACGCCACAGCTCGGCCAGTCCCTTGGGCTCGAAGAGAATGAAAAGGACAATCGCCAGGCCGAAAACAAATTCGCGAAGCGGCGCCATGTTTAGTCCCATGCTTGTCACGAAGCCGACGTTCATTAGCGCGCCCGTGGCAAATCGCAGGATTTCGTTGAGAATCGTAATGAATGTCGCACCGAAAATCGCCCCGGGAATATTGCCCATGCCGCCGATGATGACCATGGCGATAAATTCAACCGACAGGCCGAGATTGAAAGGCTCGGTCGTGATGCTCACCATATAGTAGGCCCAGATGGCGCCGGCAAAACCTGCATAGAAGGAGCTTGTCGCAAACGCCAGGAGTTTATATTTGAATATGGGAATCCCCATACCTTCTGCGGCGCGGTCATTGTCACGGATAGCGATAAACGCCCGTCCGTACTTGCTGCGCATGATGTTTACGGCGAACCAGGTCATGGCGATAAGGCAGATAAAGATCAGGAAGAAAAATGCCTTGTCACCGGATATTTGAAGACCAAAGAAAGACGGCGCAGGAAGAGTGATGCCCATCGTTCCTTTGGTGAGCCACTCCCATCTGATAAGGACATACTCGATGATGAACTGTCCCGCCAGTGTGGCGATTGTGAGATACAGTCCTTTGAGCCGCCCCGACGGTATGCCGAAGATCATACCGACAAGAGCGGTGATCAGGCCCGCCGCGGGAATACAGATGTAAAAAGGAAGCCCCAGCCTGGTTGCCAGAATCGCTCCCGCATATGCGCCCACACCGAAAAACGCACCATGTCCCAGCGAGATAAGCCCCGTGTAGCCGATAAGAATATTTAATCCGATTACCGCAATGGACATAATCCCGATGTTATTTAGAATGTAGAGAAGGTAGCTATTGAGAAAGAAAGGCGCCACTCCCATCAGAACTATGATGAAAACCACCAGACTCACCCGGCCGAACCAGGTTTCAAAAATGGTCAGCTCTTGAGCATAGTCTTCGCGGAAATTACCGCAGGGATGAAAAGAGAATTTTTTCATAATTGTCTTCCCCTACACCCTTTCAATTTCCACCAGGCCGAACAGTCCATAGGGTTTGACCATCAGGATGAACACCAGCACTATGTAAGGGACCACGTCTCGCAAAGATGTGGAAATATAACCGCCGGTGAAGGTCTCCAGAAGGCCGATGATTATTCCGCCGATAATCGCACCGCCAATACTGTCTAGACCACCCAAAATGACAACCGGGAAAACCTTGAGGCCGATGGAGGACAGATCATGTACATTCACACCGTTTATAATACCCAGCACAATGCCGCTCATGCAGGCCACCATTGCCGCAATGGCCCAGGAAAGGGCAAACACGCGCCGGACGTGCACCCCCAGCGACAAAGCAGCCTGCTGATTATCGGCTACGGAACGCATGAAGATGCCCTGCGAGGATTTTTTGAAAAATAAACCGAACAGAAGCAAAAAAATCACCGTAATGATCATCGTAGCGGAGTAAACAGGTGCGATGTAAACGTCTCCCAGTTGGAGCTCGAGCCATGCCGGAAGGAAATCAGGATAGGTATGCAGGTTGCCGCCCCAGATAAGCAGAATAAGGCCTTTGAACATGGCGGCAAGACCAACGGTAAGCATGATGACAAAAATCAGTTTTTCGCCGATGAGAGGCCTGAGGAAAAATTTCTCGATAATAAATCCCAGGATGAAGCAGCCGGCAAGTGTCAATAAAAATGCTGCGGCAACCGGAAGTTTTCCCCAGGTCACCAAAGACAAAAAGAAAAATGCACCCAGCGCCAGAAGCTCACCATGGGCGAAGTTCAAAACACTGGAGGCTTTGAAGATCATGACAAAGCCCATGGCGGAAATACCATAGAGCAGTCCCACGCACACACCATTTACCAACAGCGGCAAAAATAAATCCATAAAGCACCCTAATCCACGCTTATCACGTTAATCGTTGTTTCGATCTCTCCCACCCGCCCGTCACGGTATTTCACTTTACCGGTAACCGCCACACTGGGCAGCCCCGCATACATTGCTTCGATAATCTTGATGTACAGGCCGTAAACAAAACGCCGGCGTACCTTTCCCGTGCGCGTCAGCTCTTCGTCGTCCGCATCCAGAAGCTTGTACAGAATGACAAAGCGCCTGATTTTCATCACTTCAAGAAGCTGCTTGTTGACCTCACGCACTTCGCCGAGGATGAGTTCCTCCACCTGCTTCTGGGCGGCAAGATCCATGTAAGTCGTATAGGGGATCATGCGCTCTTCAGCCCAGTTACCCACATTGCCCATATCGATGTTGATCATGGCTGTAATATAGGGGCGGGCTTCGCCGAAAATCACCGCCTCCTTTATATATGGACTGAACTTAAGGCGTGTTTCAATGAAGTCGGGCGAAAAGGCATCACCGCTTTTGTTACGGATGATGTCCTCCTTGCGGCCGATGATCAACAGATGCCCGTCATCGTCAATGTACCCCGCGTCCCCGGTTTTCAGCCAACCGTCTTCAAAGGCGGCTTCCGTTGCCTTGTAATCATTGTAGTAGCCCGAAAAATTGGCCTCCGATCTTACCAGCACTTCCTGGTCTTCGGCGATTTTGACTTCCGTCAGGTGCAGAGGTTTGCCCACCGTTTCCAGCTTCACTTCATCATCCGGCTGGATCTGAAAAATCCCCCCCGATTCCGTCAAGCCGTAGCATTGTTTCAGATTCAGTCCGATGGCACGGAAAAAGCCGATCACTTCCGGGCTGATGGGGTGCCCACCGGTGAAGGCGCTGGAAAAATGTGAACAGCCCAGCCGGTCCAGCAGCGGCCGGTAAAGAGCTAAATTCATGAAAAAACGCAAAACTTTTATGCCCGGCCCCACCGGTTGTTTATTGAGCTCTTTGCGCACAATCGAACGCCCGAGAGTCTCTCCCCAAAAAAAGAGTTTCCTTTTCAGCCAGCCGGCATCGGACATTCTCACGCGGATGCGCGAGGCCATGTCTTCCCAGAAGCGTGAAGCGGTAATCAGAACGGCAGGCCCGATTTCCCTGAAATCCTCCTCGATCGTCTCGGCAGTTTCCGGGAAATTCATGGTCATGCCTGTTCCGACAGCCACACCCATGCCCCACATCTGATCGACAATCCAGGCCGGCGGGGACATGGAAATCCAATTTTCCCCTGGTTTCAGGTTCGCTGCCTTCTGCCACTGCCTGGCCATGGTAATCAAGTTCCTGTGTGACAATGTTGCAATCTTCGGAACACCGGTGGTACCGGAAGTCTGAATCATCACGGCGATATCGTGAGGTTTGCCCCGGGCAATTTCTTTTTCGATATAGTCAGGATTTTCAGAAATGAATTTCTCACCCGTGATGAGGAGATCAGCATAACTGTACAGCCAATCGTCTTCTTCATAAGAGGTCATGCCGGTCGGATCGATATAGACCACTTTTTTCACCCGGGGCAGCCTGTCCCGGACTTCAAGGAGCTTATCGACCTGTTCCTGATCCTGAACGATGACGATGGGTGAGTGAATCCGCTCGATGGAAAATGCAAGCTCTTCCGCAATCGAAGAAGTGAAGAGGTTCAGAGTGGTCGCCCCCAGCGTGTGTGCGCCAAGCTCGCAAAAGAGCCATTCAGGTGAATTATTGACGATCATGCACAGATTGGCGCCTCGCTCCAGTCCCAGTGAGGCGAGGCCGGCCGCCGTTTCTCTCACATATTCAAAGTAGTCGCGCCAGGTGTACTTCAGCCAGATACCATAGGCCTTTTCACGGATAGCGGTTACTTTGTCTGCATAAACGGAGGCGTTTTGCGCCAGAAGTCTGGGCAAAGTGGCGCTTTGGTCGTCTGTCTGCTCTGATAGGTGATGAGACAAGATGTCTGTGCCTCTTTTATTCAATTTTTTGCGCCTCCCCCAGGTATGCCTTAACTACTTCCGGGTTGGCACTGATCTGTTCGGGAGTCCCCTCACCGAGCTTTTCTCCGAAATTGAGCGCCATGATTCTCTTGGAAATGCTCATCACGATCGACATGTCGTGTTCAACGAGAATCATGGTAAGCCCCCACCGCCCGTTCAATTCCAGGAGAAAACGCACCATATCTTCTTTTTCTTCCAGATTCATACCGGCAAACGGTTCATCGAGTATGAGAAGCCTGGGTTCAAGCGCCAGCGCACGGCCCAGCTCTACCCTTTTCATCATGCCGTATGGTAACGACCCTACTGTTTTTTTACGGATGGATTGCATCTCGAGAAAATCGATAATTTCTTCCAGAATCTGCCGGTGGCGGATTTCTTCACGCCGAACCGCCGGAATAAAAAGACATGAACGCAAAAAGCTGTAATGGCAGTGAATGTGACGGGCAAGTGTCATGTTGGCCAGCACCGTCATCCCTGGAAAGAGTTCGATATTTTGGAACGTGCGTCCGATGCCGACTCCTACGAGCTGATGAGTATGCAGGCGGGTGATGTCCCGGCCGTTGAAGATGATCTGACCCTGCTGGGGGCGGTAAAAGCCGGTTATACAGTTGAGCAGGCTGGTTTTCCCAGCGCCATTGGGGCCGATGATGGCCATCAGCTCACCGGTGTGCACCGTCAAATCCACATCTTTAACAGCGATAACACCACCGAAACCGAGGCGTAAATTTCTGATTTCCAGCTCGGCTTTTTTCCCCTCCTGCGGCCGGTTGGCCATTATGGAAGGACGGCTGCGAAACGCTTTCATAAAACCTCTTGCGGCTAAAAAGCTCGTAATGAATTACCGCCGGGGATGCCGGACCCGCCCGCATCCCCGGTTCGTTTTAATTAATCAGTTTGATTTTATCTTTCCCGGGAATGTAGAAGTTTGTCAATGCCGTATAGGTTCCGTCTTCGTTGACTCTCACCATCCTGGCAGTGAATGAGCCTTCATGATTGTCCTTGCTGAACGACACAGCCGGCACAAGCCCGCCGAAATCCTCATTCTTGAATGATTCCATCGCGGCGTTGATGGTCTCGGGAGTGATCTTTTTCGAACGTTCATAGGCCCTGATGAAGGCCCTTTCCATGATCATGCCGACCGCCACCCCTTCCCAGTAGGATGCATCGAAGGAATCTACCGTTTTATACCTTTTCCAAAGCTCACTCATCAGCTCCATTCCTTTTGATTTGTCGGCAGGCAGACCGCCCGGAAACTGCATGATCAGGCGGTCGCGGATCAGACCTTTACCCATTTTAAAGAAATCCGGGTCGGTTGAAGTCCAGGTTCCCAGAAAGAGAGGCTGATATTTGACGCGGTCGGCGCTTTTGAAGGCGGTAATGATGGCCGACGGCAGCATCTGCATGAACACATACTCGGCTTCGGCTTTTTTCAGGCGAAGCAGCTCGGTGCACAAGTCTACCGTCCGGGGAGGAAATTCTTCGATGGCTACCAGATTTATGCCCAACTCTTTTGCGTATTCTTTACTCGGTTCATGAATGGAGCGTCCATATGCATTGTTATAGGTAAGCAGGCCGACTCTGGGCGGCTCATTTCCTTTATGGATAGATTTGATGTATTCGAGGATGGCATGACAGTCCATTTTGTAGCTGCCGAACGGCAGGTACATAAAGTCAACAGGTTTTTGAAGAATTTCCCAGCTTGTGGAATAATTGATGGTCGGAACTTTGTAGCTTTGGATGATCGGCTTTGCCGCCAGTCCTTCACCGGCACCCCAGGTGGCAATGATATCCACTTTGTCCTGCATGACGAACTTACGCACGGCAGCCTGCGCTTCAGGCACTTTATAGGCCGTATCGACCGTAATCATATCGATTTTGTGGCCGTAAACTCCGCCCTTCACTTCGTTGACATACTGGAAATAGTCACGTTGGCCTTTTTCGTGGAATTTTCCCCAGGTAGAGGCCGGGCCGGTCAGGTTGATCGCCGCCCCGACTTTGATTGTTTTTTCCTGTGCCATCGCCTGAGCGCAGATCATCAGTACGAAGACCATCGTCAGTAAAACAACTGCCTTTCTTTTCATTTGTCCTTCCCCCTCTTTTTTGGTTTTTTTGCAAAAAAAAACCGTGGGCGAATCTGATTCCGCCCACGGTTCATTTCCTGTTGCTACCGGTCATGATACTTGCAGGCAGACCATAAAGCCCCTAAAGCCGTAAAAATAAAAACCTGCCTGTTTCGCAAAAAATCTTCTTAACATTTTTTCTGATGCCTCTTGGTCGGTCCATATAGGCAAATTGCTGGAAAAAGTCAAGGTGAAAAGTTTTCCGCCGGCTATTTGCGCTCATCAATGGGCACATAATGCCTCAAAGTGCTGCCCGTGTATATCTGTCGCGGCCGTCCTATTTTCAACGGCACGGTATCTCGCATCTCCTTCCACTGTGCAATCATGCCCGGCAGCCGTCCGATAGCGAACATGACTGTGAACATATTGGTCGGAATGCCGATCATCCGGTACAAAATTCCGCTGTAGAAATCGACATTGGGATAGAGCTTCCGTTCAATGAAGAACTCGTCATTGAGGGCGGCCTCTTCCAACTCCATCGCAATATCAATCAAGGGGTCATGATAGTCATGTTTATTGAATAATATTTCGCAATACTGTTTGAGAATCTTCGCCCTGGGGTCGTAATTTTTATATACCCTGTGACCGAATCCGAAAAGACGAAATTTGTTTTCTCTGTCTTTAGCGGAGTCGATGCACTGCTCGATTGTCACATTGTCTTTTTTGATGTTCTCCAGCATCTCAATGACCTTTTGGTTGGCGCCGCCGTGCAGAGGCCCCCACAAGGCACATATTCCCGCGCATACGGACGCATAGAGGTTGGCCATGCTGCTACCTACCAGGCGGACGGTGGAGGTGCTGCAGTTCTGCTCATGGTCCGCATGAAGAATCAGCAATGTCGACAGAGCTTTTTCAATATCAGGGTCGGGGATATAGGGGCTCACAGGTGAGTCAAACATCATGTACAGAAAATTGGAGGCGTATTTCAGATCCGGCTTCGGATACACATGCGGGTGACCGATACTGTGTTTGTAGGAGTAGGCAGCAATGGTACGGATCCTGGAAATGAGCGAGGCGGCCATCGGATCAAATGTTTCCGCCTTGAAATCTTCTGTGAAGTAATCCGTGTAATAGACGGACATGGAATTGACCATTGTGGCCAAAATGGCCATGGGATGAGCCGTGGGGGGGAAACCGTCAAAAAAACGCAACATTTCCTCGTGAATCATCGAGTTCTGGGTCAGACGCTGTGAAAAGAGCTGCTGCTGCTCCCGGTTGGGCAGATCACCATAGATCAGCAGATAGGCCACTTCCGTAAAGCTCGCCTTTTCCGCCAACTCTTCAATAGGGATGCCTCTGTATCTTAAAATGCCACGCTCACCGTCAATGAAAGTAATTGCCGAAGCACAGGCTCCCGTGTTTTGATATCCGACATCAAGTGTAATCAGGCCTGTGTCCTGCCTGAGTCTCGATATGTCGATACCCTTTTCATTTTCCGACCCTTCAAGAAGGGGCAGGTCATAGGCGTTCCCCTGATATATCAATTGCACGCTTTCCATTTCGTCTCCTTGCCGCGGTCTGCCGTGTCAGTCCGGTCTTTGATAATATGTAAATACTTGCAAAACGCCCTGCATTTTTCAAAAAGCCGGCAGATCATCTTTTGGCAAATTTAAATTATTTGCGCCCTATATATGAAATCGGGAAAGCCTGTCAATGCTTTTCACCTGCATGGCCGGGGGCGAATTTTGATTGACAAAAGAAAACCAAGGGCATAAACGGCACACAAGGTAAGATTATGGTCCAGACAAGCCCAGCCTCTCATTACAGCTTCCGCGAGGAGCTGCTAAACTGCATCACCCATGGTGCGGGTGTTTTATTGAGTATTGCCGCGCTGGTTCTTCTGGTTGTATTTTCCAGTTTGCGCGGAGGGGCAAGCCACGTGGTCGGCAGCACCATCTTCGGCGCTGCGCTGCTTCTTCTTTACACAGCATCAACGCTATATCACAGCTTTCAGAAACCGGGCGTAAAACAATTATTTAAAATTTTCGACCACTGCTGCATCTATATACTGATTGCAGGGACTTATACGCCGTTTCTTTTGGTGACCCTGCGCGGCGCCATCGGTTGGACGCTGTTCGGGATCATCTGGTTCCTGGCTGTTTCGGGAATAATTTTTAAAGTATTATTTGTAAATCGTTTCAAAATTTTATCTCCGATAGCGTATATACTGATGGGGTGGATTATCATTTTCGCCATCAAGCCGCTTGCCGATGCACTGGCTCCCGGCGGCATTGTCTGGCTGGTTGCGGGAGGACTCGCCTACACCATGGGAGTGGTTTTTTATGCATGGAAAAAGCTGCCTTTCAACCATGCCATCTGGCATCTGTTCGTCCTGTCCGGGAGCATCTGCCATTTTTTCGCTGTTATTTTTTATGTCCTTCCCTTAAAGTCATAGCCGCGTGCAAACATTCTTGAATTATGGTTTCTTAAATGCTATCTTTAAATAATTCCGGTCTAAGCCATACAGGAGAGGTAATATGAAAAAAACTGTTTCGGTCATATTTTTTATACTGGCGGCATTTATGCTTGTCGCCGTACCGGCAGCAGCCGGTGACAAATACGTGATAACCGTCCTGCCTTTTTCGGCGCACAGCGCTGAAAATATAGAGTATATGCGCTTGGGCGTAACGGAGATGCTCACCAGCAGACTCTCCCTGGCTGAAAATATCGAAGTCACCCCGAAAGGTGTTGTTCAGGAACTTTTGTCCAAGTCAGGACAGAAGGATTTCAGCCCGGCCCAAGTGCAAATAATCGGCCGGCAACTCAAGTCTCACTACGTCGTATGGGGCAGTATTACCAAAATCGGTAACAGTATCAGTATCGACGGGAAACTCACAGACGTTGCGGGAGGAAAATCCGATATCAGTGTTTCTTCACAGTCTCAGACTCTCGATGAAGTGATACCGAAAATCAACGATTTTTCACAGCAGATCCTGGCTCACGTTCTGGGCGAATCATATCAACCGGCTGCCACCCCGGCCACCCGTATCCCGAAGACAAGCGCCCCACCTCCCCCTTCACCTCCGTCGGGCACCGCATCAAGGGAGGCGCAGGTCATCGCCGGGATGAAGAAGGGCGGCAAAGGAACTTTCACCTCGATGATCAACCCCGAATTCATCAATGCCTCCGACGCGGTGAATCGCAGAGGCTTCTGGATGAGTCAGGAATTCCGCTCGGAATTTGTCGGCATGGCCATAGGTGATGTCAATAATGACGGACGAAATGAAATTGTCGTCATTGACAGGCACAACATCTATATTTACCGGAAAGAAAACGGAACTCTGCTTTTATTGAAAAAAATCCCCGGTAAGTCCTACGACCAATACATCGCTGTGGATGTGGCGGATATCAATAAAGACGGTATCCCCGAAATCATCGTCACTTCATTGAGGGAGAAACTGCTGAACTCGTTTGTTCTCCAGTACAAAGACGGTGAATATAAAACCATCGCCTCCGACATACGTTTCTTTTTGAGGGTGATTGATACGCCCTCGGGCATGCCGATGCTGCTGGGACAACCCTACGGATTCAACAAAGTGTTTGAAACCCAAATTTATGAGATACTCTGGAGAAACGGCAAGTATGTGGAGGGCGATAAACAGCCTATTCCGTTGGGGCTATCCATCTACGGTCTGGCCATGGAAGACCTGGGACCCGGCATGAAGGAGAAAATCATCGCCTTTGATGAACTGGATTATTTAGTGGTACTCACACCGACCGACAAGACGATGGGCCGGATTCTTTCCTTCGGCTTTGCCCCGCCGGAGCTGCTGTTCAGAAGTGACGAGGTTTACGGAGGCAGTAACAATTATATCGCCAATATAGACAAGGAAAAGCTCAAATCCTATGAGGCAACCGAGCAGGAAAGCGCCTTCGCCAATTCTCGCATCCTGGCTTTCGACACCAACGGCGACGGCAAAAAAGAATTGATTGTCGTCAAAAACCTTTCTTCTGTGGGACGCATATTTAAAAATCTCAAGCTTTTCACCTCCAGCGAAATCCATAACCTGGAATGGGACGGCATCGGCCTGGCTGAAAACTGGCGTACCAAGAAGATTAACGGCTATGTCGCCGATTATGCCATTATGGACCTTGAAAATGATGGTAAGCCCAAGCTCGTCCTGGCGCTGGTTAAATCAGTCGGAGCAGCCGTCAGTGACAGAAGCGTCCTTGTGATTTACGAGCTTCAGACATCCGACTGAATAGGTATTGACAAAAGAATTGCTCTCCTATATAGCGTCCGGGCGGTCGATGAAAACTGCTTTTTGCACCTCCCGGACTGACTTCTGTTTAGACTCCGACTCCGGAAGCAGGCGGCCTCCCAAAGGCGGTGTAGCTCAGCTGGTCAGAGCATACGGCTCATATCCGTAGTGTCCCTGGTTCGAATCCAGGCACCGCCACCATGAAAGAGTCCGGTTTCGTGCTTGCGGGGTATTTTCTTCAAGACTGCCATGAAACAAACTTCTTTGACAAAATCCGATTTTATACCGCGCCTTTTCCTCAGAAACCGTCACCTTCAATCCATCCTTGCCTCATCGAGGGTGCTGGTGCCTCCCCACCGCCTGCTGCTGGAGGCCACACGCGAGCTCATTATTGAATCGTCAGTGGGGTCGAGACTGCTGGCCCACTATTCGCGCCACCCGAAAGAGAGGGGATTGATGATCATTATTCATGGATGGGAAGGCTCTTCATCGTCTGCCTACGTTCTTACTGCCGGGGCTTTTTTTTTCAACAGAGGTTTTTCCGTTTGCCGGCTGAATCTGCGTGATCACGGGGAATCGCATCATCTAAATGAGGGTCTTTTCCATGGCGCACTCCTCGAGGAAACATTTGATGCGGTGAGTGAGCTGGCACGCCAGGCGGGAGAATTGCCCGTTTTTCTCCTGGGATTTTCCCTCGGCGCCAATTTCTCCCTTCGTATTGCAATTAAACATACAAAAACTCCCGTTGAGCGCCTGAAAGGCGTCTTCGCGGTAAGCCCCCCTCTGGACCCTTATAAAACAACCCTGGCCATCGATGAGGCACCTGCCCTGTACAGAAAATATTTCCTCCGCAAATGGAAGCGTTCTTTGAAAAAGAAACAAAAGCTCTTTCCCGGCAAATACAGCTTTAACTCCCTCTTCGATGCAAAAACCTGCATGCAGCTCACTGCAGACATGATGAGCTATTTCCCCGAGTTTCCCTCATATCGTGATTACTTCAGCCTCTACACTCTGGGTAGGGAATCTTTTAAGGAACTTTGCCTGCCGGTAACCATATTCTCGGCGGCAGACGACCCGGTTATCCCCGCCGGGGATTTTCATCCGCTGGCAGATCTTCCACTGGTTAAGGTCATGCATCAGGCTTTCGGCGGGCACTGCGGCTTTATCGACTTGTTTCCCCATCGACGCTGGTATAATGAAAAAATTATGGAGACGGCCGGGGCCGTCCTGAAAGAATGACTATGGATTTATCGCTGCTTAAGCAACACAATGACTTTCCCTCGCATGTAATGAGAAAGCTCGAGACCCTGCCGATCGACTACCTGGAAAAACATTCTTTTATTACCAGGTCCAATTCCAACGGAGCAAATCATCTCGAGGCGGGTGTGGTGCTTCTTTTGTACTTCAACGGCACCGAATTTTGCTTCCAGCTCATCAAGCGTTCACAGTATGTCGCCCAGGCAGGCGATATCAGCTGCCCGGGCGGCATTTTAGAAAAAACCACAGACACGATGCTAAGCCATATTCTGGCAAAAACGGGCTTTATACGCCGAATCGACAACCTCCCCCTTGGCGAACTTCCTCACACGGACAAAGCCACATCGGATCTGATAACCATTTACCTGATGAACGCCCTTCGCGAATCATGGGAGGAAATTGGTTTAAGCCCCCTCAACGTGGGCTACCTCGGGTCGCTTCCCTCTTATTCTCTCACTTATTTCGAACGTACGATCTTTCCACTGGTATGCCTGATTAAAGAGCGCTACAAACTGAGGCCCAGCAATGAGGTGGAAAAAATCCTGGAAATCCCTTTGCGTAAGTTTTTTGAAAGCTCATCCTATGCCAGCCTTGAAATTGTTTCCCCCGCAGGTGAGTTCGACCCGCGCTATAATATAACCTTCCCGTGCATGGTCATTCCCGGAGAAAACGGCGATGAGGACATCCTCTGGGGCGCAACATTCCATATCGTCACCAATTTTCTGCAGATCGTCTCCGGAGCCGTATTGCCTTTTTCCGCCCCTTCCCGCATTGTTCAAAAAACCATCCCTCAGCACTACGCCACGGGCCGCAAATGACCTATGGGGCTTTTATACATTAACAACCATCCGGTGGATACGGCGATATTCGATTTTGACGGGACGCTTGCGCTCATGAACATCGATTTCGGATTGATGCGCAGCTGTATTCTCAACCTGATTGCTTCATACGGGATTGATCCTGCGAGCTTCGGTCAGTCCTTCGTGCTTGAGCTCATCGACGAGGCGGAAAGGATTATCGGCCAGTCAAGCCGGATGCTCGAAGAAGAATTCAGAAACGAGGCCTACCGCCTCATTGAAGAGATCGAAGTTGAAGCGGCTGGCAGGGGCAGACTTTTTGAGAAGACAAAATATCTGTTTGATGCCCTTAAAGAAGAATCCATCGGGGTTGGCATTATTACACGCAACTGCCGCAAAGCTCTCTTCACGGTTTTTCCCGATATCACTTCCTACTGCCGGGTGGTCATCACTCGTGAGGATGTGCGTAAAGTGAAGCCTCACCCTGAACAAATCCAGCTTGCGATCCAAAGGCTTGGCGCAGAAGTTAGACGAACCATCATGATCGGAGACCATCCGCTCGATATAGAAACAGGCAGGCGCGGCAGCACACTGACGGCAGGCGTCCTGACCGGAAATTTTAAAAAACAGGATTTCACAAAGGCACGCGCCGATATTGTTTTGGCGCAGGCGGCGGATCTTCTTGAATATTTATCGCCCGGTCCCTCCCCCGATTGACTTATCAGGATTTATTATATATAAGCAGCGCGCTTTAAACGCCTGCGTCTGTCAAATATTTTTTTAAAGGAATTCAATATGAATCCTCATGTTTTTCGCGAATACGATGTCCGTGGCGTCGTCGATCAGGACTTGAATGAAATATTTGTCGTAAATCTCGGCCGCGCCATCGGCACATACGCTATTTCACATGATATTAAAGCAATGGCGGTGGGGCGAGATTGCCGGCTTAGCTCCGAGTCTTATCAGAAATACCTCATTCAGGGCCTCAATGCCGCCGGTATCGACACCATCGATATCGGTCTTTGCGCCACCCCGATGCTTTATTATTCGATCCGGCATCTGGGGACCGGCGGCGGGGTAATGGTCACCGGCAGCCACAATCCCCCTGAATTCAACGGTTTTAAAATCTGTATCGGATACGATTCCATCCACGGTCAGGAGATTCAAAAGCTGCGCCAGATCATGGAATCGGGAGCCTATATATCCGGTAAAGGCACCGGGCGGGAGCAAGACATTACGCTAAGTTACCAAAATTACATCCTCGACCATATTCATATTGATAAAAAGTTCAAAGTGGTTGTGGACGGAGGAAACGGTGTGGGTGGGAAATTCGCCGAGCCGATACTGGAAAAATTGGGATGCGATGTAACCTGTTTGTATTGCGAACCGGACGGTAACTTCCCGAATCACTTTCCCGACCCCACGGTGGAAGAACATCTGCAGGATTTAATCGCGCTGGTGACCGGGCACGGAGCCGACCTGGGTATCGCTTTTGACGGAGATGCGGACCGCCTCGGAGTAGTCAGTAACACGGGTGAAATCATCTGGGGAGACAAGCTTTTACTTTTATTTGCCCGTGACATCTTGAAGGACAACCCCGGCGCAACGATTATCGGCGAGGTAAAGTGCTCGCAGGTTCTCTATGACGGTATTCTCCAATATTCCGGCAATCCCTTGATGTGGAAGGCCGGGCACTCTCTCATCAAGGCCAAAATGAAGGAGGAAAAAGCCCTGCTGGGCGGGGAGATGAGCGGCCACCTGTTTTTCGCCGACCGGTATTTCGGCTATGATGACGCGATATATGCAGCAGTAAGGCTTTTGGAAATCCTATCCCGGGAAAACAAAAAATTAAGCGATCTCATTTCGGACATTCCCGTGACTTATTCCACACCGGAAATCCGGATCGACTGTGACGATGATAAAAAAGCACAGGTGGTGGAAAAAATTAAAAATCACTACAAAAACACGCCCGGCGTAATTGATATCGACGGAGTGCGGGTGCCTTTTGACGACGGATGGGCGCTGGTACGCTGCTCCAATACACAGCCGGTCATCGTTCTTCGTTTCGAAGCTTCATCGCCGGAGAGCCTCAAAAAAATAAAAGAGGAAGTTGAAGGTCTGCTGGCCTGATGCGGTCTCAGACCAGGCCGGAGACGATATTTTCGACCTGCGCCATTGCTTCCTCAACTGTTCCGGTATTGAGGATATAGGCGTCGGCCAGGGCGATGCAAACTGCAATACCGTAACCAATCTCTCTTTGGTCACGCTCATCAAAAAAAGCAGGCGCATCGTCTGCCCTGCCTCTTTTCCAGACACGATCCAGCCTTGCTTCCCTGGGTGCCACAACCGCCACCAATGTGGCCGGCAGCTTGCTTCTGATCATTTCGATCTCCGGCCATGAACGTATTCCCTCAAGGAAAACTATCTGTGATTTTTGCTCCAGCACTCTTGCCACGGCCATTCGTGTGACGCCCAGCCCGTCACTGCCGCGAAGTTCGGTCGATATTCTCGCAGAAGTTTCCGGATCACCCTTCCCTCCCCTTTTCAAAATTTCTTCTCTCACAATATCACCTGTGGAAAAGTATGGATGACCATGTTTTCTTGCGTACTGACAAACAATGTTTTTACCGGAAGCAGGCATACCGGTAACGACGATCAGTTTCATTTCTTCTCTCCGATTCTTTGAAGTTGATGATGCCTTATAATTTATTTCTGCAGGCCGGGCAAGCATGACTTAACATTTACCCGACCTCTCATGTCGGAGCTTCGCAATTCGATTCATTTTTTTATTGAATATTTGACAATATTATGCGATATTTACGGAAATTTTTAAGCAGACTGAATTATAAATTATAGAAATCAACCCCGAATAAGGAGTAATCACCATGAAAATTGCGTATCGCTTATCGTTTTTGCTTCTGATCAGCTTGCTTTTATTCGGCTGTGGCGAAAAAACGGCGGCCGTTCAAGGCAAAATCGTTGACGGAAAAGGAAAGCCTGTAGCGGGCGTTTCACTGATCTTCAAGCAACTCCAGCCTACGCAGGGCTATGAACAGTTTGAAACAAAAACAGGCGCCGACGGCAGTTTTCAGCTGAAAGGTTTGGCGCCTGTGTCAGAATACAAGATAACCTTCCTTTCAGAAAAGTGGAGAACAAACGTAACCAGACAAATTAAAACACTGGAAGCGGGCAATCTCCTTAATTTGACCGACCCGATAAAAATCCGCTTCAACCAGCTCAATAACGGGACGGTTGTTGATACAAAGACGGGGCTGCAATGGTACATTTACACGGTATCCGATATCACAGCCGCCAATGTTCTCGACACAGTAAGGGGCATCGATCAGGCCGGCCTGACAGACTGGCGGCTCCCGACACGGGCCGATCTGGCCACTTTACAGGAAGAAAAAGCCCCACCTAAGGCCCCTCCTTCAGAACCGGTATTCGTCAATAAGGTATGCTGTGCCTGGGTTTTAGAGCCGGGCACGGAAGTGGACTGGAAATTCTACGTTGAAGAAGACAATGAGCTCTGGGCTTCAAACAAGGAAACCCCCGACAACCGTGTCATTGTATTGAGAGATTCCGCCACACCTCCTGCAGCGTCACCTGCTCCCGCAGTCGCAGCAGCGGCCCCTGAGGCTCCAGCCGAACAGGCCAAACCGGAAGAGACGATAGCTGAAGAAAAACCAGTTGAAGCCAAACCCGTCGCCGGTGTCCGCTATGCCTCACGAAAAGCCTGTGCCGCCAAAAGAGAGGCAGCCAAGGCTCAAGCGGCAGTAGCACCGGCACCTCCGGCCGCACCACCGGCAGCGACACCGGCACCACAGAAAGCGACGCCCGAAGTAACAGAAGCGGCAAAACCCGCAGCTGCGCCTGTAGCGAAAAAAACCGAAGAGGCAAAGCCTGAGGCTTTGGCTCCAAAAGCATCGGCAGCGGCTCTTTCCGAATCCTTTTACTTCGAAACGGGAAGCAAAACTCTCAAAGCACGCGAAGCGGCAAAACTCAACTCATTCTTGTCAAAAATCAAAGGGAAAAAAGGCTCTCTCGTCGTTGAAGGATTTTCTGATTCAACCGGAGCAAGCGAAGTATCAAATCTTTTGATTTCTTTTTATCGCGCCTCAAATGTGGCGACTGCGGCGCAAGCAGCGAGCGTAGGGAAGAATATCAAAATCGAGTTAAGGGCCGCGGGTATCCACAGGCCGATTGCTTCAAATGATACTGAGGAGGGGCGACAAAAAAACCGTCGTGTTGACGTAAATTTCATCCCTGAATAGAGATTTATAAATATTTGAATAAGAAGCTCCCTGAAAGTAATTCGGGGAGCTTTTTTCTATTATGACTTACTTCTTCAGCAGCATGAAAGTAGCCGACACCCGGCAGATATTCTTCCCTTTCTCATCGGTAACAAGACAATCCCCTATCATCAGACTGCGCCCTTTTTTAAACACCGTTGCCTTTGCTCTGAGCTCGCCTTTGTCCACACCTGCAAGAAAATTGCTTTTCAGTTCGATGGTGGTCAGTCCCTCATCCGGCTCAAGCATCGTCATCATGGCATGAGCGATCGCCTCGTCCGCCAGCGCGACAATCATTCCTCCCTGCATTATTTTCGCACCCTGCAGATACTCGGGTCGCACTGGCATGCTGCATGTCACCTCGCCGGGCGCAATTTTGGTTAAAGTTACACTGAAGTGGTCCAAAAAAGGGTTTAATCCTTTTTTTCCTTTCATGACTTCTTCCAGGTAAAGATGATAGTTAAAAATGTTTCTCACTCTCCCTTCATTTTTGTTGATTTCTTCGCTTTGGGTGAAGCTATAATTTTTTCCGTTTAAATTGTAAATATTTTTTATTTAACCTGCCTCCGACGGTTAATATTTAACCATCCGGGTAATTTCTCTACGCCTTTTTGGTTCTTTTTTGCGTACAAGGTATGGATTGGCCACAGTGAGTTTCAATTTTGCATTATAAAACAGTGGGTTCTACCGGTCCGGGATAGTGGCATGAAGCTTGATATTGAGACGGATAAAAGTGTATAGATGTCGTGATTGCTCATTTTTCAAATTAATTTATTAAATTTCTTCTTGTGAAGAATTGAGCAGGTTTTGAGACTTTTATAAAATAGGGAGTATTTTTTCATGTCCTGGCTAAAAAACATCTGCATTTTCTTTTTATTGCTCGGGCTGACCGCAATGCCGCTTCAGGCAGCTGATACTATTAAAGAAGGAGAGGAGCTGGGTCCGGATCAGTGTGTCGAAATCGCCCTTAATAACCATCCCGCCCTGATCTCTGCCGGGGGGCGAATCATGCAATCTGATGCAAGAATTGGTCAGGCCAGATCTGAATATTTTCCTAAACTTCAATTTCAATCCGGTTATATACGAAGTATGCCTTCGTCTAAATCCTTCACCGGCACATCCGACAACCATTATAGCAACACAGTGACACTTAGACAGACTCTGTTTGATTTCGGCAAAACCTCCTCTGCCGTCGACATACAAAAATTAGGCCGGCAAAAAGCCGAAACAGATTATCTGGGTACCGCTCAAGAGTTGACGCTGGGGGTCAAGGTCGCCTATTATTCATTGCTCAAAGCCATGATGAGCCGGAAAGTGGCGCAAGAAACTCTGGATCAGTTCGCCAGGCATCTTGAGGTGGCAAAAGCTTTTTTCGAAACCGGCAGAACATCCAAGATTGATGTTACAAGCGCTCAGGTCAACTTAAGCAGCGCACGTCTGCAGCTGATCTCGGCTCAAAACGCCCAGCTTATCGCCTATGCCGGCCTCAATAACGCCATGGGTCTTTCCACCGCTCCACAATACACTATACGCCAGGAGTTTCATCACGAAGCGTTGGACCTGTCCTTTGAAGAAGCGCTGGCGTGCGCATTGGAAAACAGAGCGGACATCAAATCGGCGGCATTGAAAATAGATGCCCTGAAAAGGAGCATTGATTTACAAAAAAAAGGTTATCTGCCTGTTATCAGCGGAAATGCCGACTATGGCTACAGCGGAAATGACACTGATATGTACCAGTCCTGGAGCGCCGGCATTTTTTTATCTGTCCCTCTTTTTACGGGGCTTTCCACAAAATACGCGGTTGATGAGGCAAGAGCTGATTTAGCTGTGGCGACCTCAGACGAAGTAGCCCTTCGTCAGTCCATAAGTATGGAAGTGGAAAATGCGTGGCTGTCCAGCAGGGAGGCCCTGGAGCGTATAGAAACCGGAAGGATCATCGTACGCCAGGCCGAGGAAGCTCTCGAGCTTGCTGAAGGCAGATATAAAACCGGGGTCGGCAATTCCATAGAACTAACAGATGCCGTGCTCAATCTTAACAACGCAAAACTAGTATATATTAACGCTCGGTCCGATTATGAAATTTCACGCGCCCGACTTGATAAGGCCATGGGGAAAAGATAATGAAAAAAGCAATTGTCGCCTGTATTGTTTTCATCGCTATTGCTGGTGGAATTATTTATTATCTCAAAACCGACGATTCCTCACCACGCTACATAACGCAAAAACCCGATCGTTGCGATATACGGGAGACCGTCTCTGCCACAGGCACTGTCAATGCCGTAACCACGGTTTTAGTCGGCACTCAGGTTTCCGGAACGATCAAACAGCTCTACGCGGATTACAATTCGATGGTTCGGGAGGGACAGGTTCTGGCGCAGATTGACCCCGCCCCTTTTGAAGCTCAAGTGGCTCAGTCATCCGCCAATCTGATGCTGGCCGAGGCAAATCTCGAAAAATCCAGGATAGCCATGCGTGACGCGCATACTAATTTTGAACGGAATAAAATTCTTTTTGAAAAAAAATTCGTTTCTCAAAGTGACCTGGACTCATCTGAAACAGCTTACCTGTCCGCCGCCGCGCAAATAAAAGCTTCCGAAGCTCAGCTGGCCCAGGCCCGCGCCTCTCTGCAGTTGACCCGGACCAACCTGCGCTACACGAAAATCCTCTCACCGGTAAACGGAACAGTCATTTCTCGCAGTGTTGACGTCGGGCAGACGGTTGCCGCAAGCTTTCAAACCCCAACTTTGTTTACGATTGCCCAGGATCTGACCAAGATGCAAATTGACGCGAGCATCGATGAGGCGGATATTGGACGAATTGAAACGGGAGGCCCGGTAACCTTCACTGTCGATGCCTACCCGGAGATGACCTTCAGGGGCAATGTCTCTGAGATTCGCAATGCGCCGACCACCGTGCAGAATGTAGTGACCTATTCAGTGATTGTTAAAGTGGATAACCAGGAGCTGAAACTCAGGCCCGGCATGACCACCAGCCTTTCTTTCATTGTTGCCGACAAAAGCTCCATCGTGTGCATTCCCAACGCCGCTTTGAGATTGAAGATCTCTGATCCCAAAATCACCGAAACCGGGCCCCGGGGAACGGGTGTCTGGGTTTTAAAAAACAAGACCCCGCAGCGCGTATTTCTCAAAACAGGCATCAGCGATAATCGTAAAACGGAAGTTCTCTCGGGTGATATTTCAGAAAACTCCGATGTTATTGTGGAGGTAAAAGGCAAAAATCAAAGCCAGGCAGCCAGGATGGGGCCGCCGCCTGGCCCGAGGTTTTAGGATATGGCGCTGATTGAAGTGTACAATCTGGAAAAAAGATATGAAGTCGGCGAGTCCATGGTCTATGCTCTCGACGATGTTTCCCTTGAAATTGACGCAGGGGAATTCGTTGCAGTCATGGGGCCTTCGGGTTCGGGAAAATCAACCTTTATGAACATGATCGGCTGCCTCGATGTGCCTACTGCAGGCAGATATTTGCTTGATGGTACTGACACAGGTGCGCTTGATCGTGATGAGCTTGCCGAAATTCGTAACCGAAAAATTGGTTTTGTTTTTCAGGGTTTTAATCTTCTTAAAAGAACCACGGCGCTGGAAAACGTCGCGGTACCTCTTTTATACAGCACAAAGCGGCCTCAGGACTACCAAGACAGGGCTATACAGGCACTTAAACTTTTGGGACTGGAAAACCGGATGGACCACCATCCCAATCAACTTTCCGGCGGCCAGCAGCAGCGAGTAGCCATAGCCCGCGCTCTGGTCAATGATGCTCCTCTGCTTCTGGCCGATGAACCAACCGGTAACCTCGATACGAAAACGGGCGTCGAGATCATGGAATTGTTTGTCCGCCTCAATGCAGAAAAAAAGATCACAATTGTTTTAGTCACGCACGAAGCTGATATTGCCGCCTACAGCAAGCGTATCATACGGTTTCTGGACGGCCGGATTGTCAGCGATCAGATGAATTGAAGATGCTGAATTTACCTTCGACAGTTAAAATATCCCTGCGCGCTCTCCGGGTTAATAAAATGCGCTCCGCTTTGACGATGCTGGGCATCATTATCGGTGTGGCCGCAGTAATTACCATGCTGGCGGTCGGTAAAGGCGCACGTAATAAGATATCCGAGCAAATATCGGCTGTAGGCAGCAATCTGATCATAGTTATACCCGGCTCAACGACAACCGGAGGCATCCGCCTGGCCAGCGGCTCATTTCAAAGTCTGACCCGTGCCGATGCGGAAGCCATAAGAAATGAGTGCTCCGCCGTCCAGACAACCGCGCCCGTTATTAACGGTGGCGCACAGGTCGTTTACGGAAATCAGAACTGGGCGACAACCGTTTATGGAACGGATGAAAACATGCTGGAAGTCCGCGATTGGACGCTTGCTGCCGGCAGAAACTTCTATGAGCAGGAAATCCGCAGCGCTGCCAAGGTATGCATAATCGGACAGACGGTTGCGGAAAATCTTTTCGGCAACGACGACCCTCTGGACAAACCGGTCCGCATCAAAAAAGTCGCTTATACAATCGTAGGGGTTCTCGATAGAAAAGGCCAATCGATGATGGGCATGGATCAGGATGACATAATTTATGTCCCGGTTACCTCGGCTCAAAGAAACCTCTTCGGCAGATGGTTTGCCGGAACGATACGCTCGATCATGGTAAAAGCTGTGAGCACCGAGGAGCTGGAAGCGGCGGAGGATCAGATACGGGTACTGCTCAGGCAAAGGCACCGGCTCGGGCCCGGCCAGGAAGACGATTTCACGGTGCGTAATTTGACGCAAATGATGCAAATGGCGGAACAGGCTTCCAAAGTAATGGCTCTTTTGCTGGCCGCCGTCGCGGGTGTTTCCCTTCTGGTCGGTGGTATCGGCATTATGAACATCATGCTGGTTTCCGTTACGGAAAGAACCCGTGAGATCGGCATCCGCATGGCAGTGGGCGCCAAAACATGGGACATCCGCACTCAATTCATCATTGAAGCCCTCATCTTATCTTTGATAGGCGGTATCATCGGGGTTATGCTGGGAATAATCGCGGCGCAAATGCTTTCCCATCTGGCCGAATGGTCAATCAGTTTTTCGCCTCTCTCCATTCTCATGTCTTTTGGATTTTCTGGTCTTGTAGGTATTTTCTTCGGGTTTTATCCCGCCTACAAAGCTTCGCTGATGAATCCTATCGATGCTTTAAGACATGAGTGAAATCAACAAGTTCACCAGCTTCATAATTATATTGACCAATTTGTCCATTTCCTGTAGGAAATACAAAATTATTTAAAAGACAAGGCAGCGGTTTTTACCGTACTTGTGAGAAGAAATTAAAATAAAATTATGAAACTGGAGGTTATACGAAACGATGGCTACGGAAATTAAAGCTCCTATGCCGGGAAAAATCGCCGAGATCCCGGTAAGTGTGGGAAGCAGTGTTCAGGAGGACGAAGAGGTAATCATTATGGACGCGATGAAAATGGAGATCCCCGTTTGCGCTCCCGCTGCCGGGACCATAAAGGAAATCAAGGTCAAAGTCGGTGACTCCGTCAATGAGGGACAGGTGCTGGCCGTTCTGGAATGACTCTGTTGCTTTATATTATCAGCCAAGCCCGTTGACTCCACTCCACAGGGTCAACGGGTTTTTACTGCCCGCAAATCAGTTCTTTCTTTGCGCGTTGAACCTTTGAAAATCGGCCATCATCATATTGTATTTCCTGATGGTATCCTCGCGCTTTGCATTCCAACGGTTGTATACCTCCACATAATGTCTCCGGTAACGTGCCTCAAGCCAGTCTTTTTCTCCCGAGGTCAAATTAGTGTCACTCATTGACCGGTGTGGGAAAACACTCTTGAAAAGCATCTCGCGGTTTCTTTCCAGGTCGTCATGCGCTTCTTTTTCAGGATTGATGTTATCCGGGTTACCGCCGATTTCATCAAGCACCCACTTTTCAAATTTTTCACCGTCAAGTGACCCGTCGGGGCGACTGAGCAGCATCTGTGTTTGCCATTCGACAAAGTTGACATGCCCGTCGGAGCCTACATAGCAATAGACATCCTGCCTTTCTGAAGATGGCATCCGGCTGTCCGGCACTGTAAAGGAAGACCTTCTCCCCCTGTCCAGCGAGTTTATCTCTTCGGCGGCAATGCATCGATTTATACCTTCTCCTCCTGCCGCTCTCAACAACGTGACACCGATAACCTCTCCTTGAGCGTTAAAGAGTGGCGCCCCGTCGGCATCAGGAGAAGCTTCGGCAGTAACTTCTATAAAAGTGATCCCTTGTCCGCTTTGCCTGAGATCCGAAACATGGCCCGTGGCTACAGCTCTTCGTGCGCCTTTTTGCTGCCCCGGGATAAAGACACTCTCGCCGGTCCGCGGCAGATGAGTGTTGATCTCGACAGGCGTCACATACTGCGAAGGCACCGAGGTCGATGCAATCACCAGGTCATTACGTGCGTCACGCGCAACTATTTCGTTCACGTTAAAAGAGCTTCCGTTTGAAATTTTTACCAAAGCGGTATCACCTGTTCTCAAAATGCGGCCGCTGGTAACTATATCACCGCTGCGATTGATAAAAAACCCGCTACCGGTGATTCCCGAGCGCGTCTTTATACTGACAACGCCGGCAGTGAAGAAATTCCCTTCAGAGAAAGGCTTTTCGTTTGAGTCATCTGTGGCCCGGGAACTGTTTGTATGTGGCGCCTGCTCATGCACGCTGGAGTTCGAAGCGTCAATCACGTGAGTTGATTTAAAGAGTCTGCCTGCCTGCGGGATCACCAGAGAATGAAGAACAATGATTAAAACCACAACTGCAACCGCGTAAATCACCATTTTTTCCGGTTTGATTTTGTGTTTCTGCTGCGGCAGCGGCGCTTGGTCTGAAGATTCGTCATGGGTCTCTACGGTATTTTCCAGCGGTGCTTCATTTTTCCATTTACTGTATATTATTCCGCACTTAGGACACTCAGCAAAGCTTACGATATTATCTTTTTCCTGTCTGTGATAACCACATTGCGGACATATCATGATTATTCCCCTAACTGTTTTATTTCAAACAATTCAGCAAATTGCATACCATGAGTCCAGTTTTGCCTGAGGAGCTGTTAAGGAAGCCTTATTTGTATTATGAACTATACCTAGTAAAATATAGGAATTTCCGGAAATATCAATATTATTTTATCGCTCGATGAGTTGTCCTGAAAAAAACCTGCCAGCCTTGAATCGAAAAAACATTTGATTTTATTTTGTCTTTTCTCCTTGACAGAAACATTTAGCCCTTTTATTAATGAACGACCGTGCTTGCCTTTTGCGATCCCCGGACGCGATTACTTCAGGCAGATTCAGCCGGTGGGGCAAAAATCCATGCAAAAATCACACGCACCTGTACACAGACCCGTAAAATCCGGCCTTCTGCTTTCATCTGTTGCTTTCCGGCTGTTTGTTTGTTTCATTGCCATAACACTCTTTGCCTTTCCTTCAATTGCACTAGCCAGAAATCTGACCTGCAGCCGTCTGCCGGCGCTGATGAAAGGGTTTCTATCGAACCATTATGCGATGAAAAGCCTCGACGAGGATATCAGGGACCATGCAGTAGAGCAGCTCATTAAAAGCATTGACCCTGCCAAAACCCTCTTGTACGACTCCGATATCGAACACTTGAGGCCTATTTTGCATAATCTTTTCCCGGCCATGCTCAAAGGTAACTGCACCTCACTTTCACCCTTATATAGCATTCTCATGGCCAGAGCCGCAGAAAATGAACAGATCGTAAACAGGATACTTCAGGATGGCTACCGCCCGGATGAGTCGCTTGAGCTGCAGATTGACTCCCGCAAGCGTTCGTATTTGAAAAACAGGACGGAAAAGCAACTTCTACTGAAAAAAATTGTACAGTTTCAGGTCGAAAACGCCATTCTCAATGGCAGTTCCCCTGAGCAGGCGGTGCAAAAACAGATTCATCACTACGAACTCCAAACCAGACGAGTGACAGAGCGCGATCCGGAAAAACTGGTGACGATAGCGGCAGAGGCCTTTGCACGTGCCCTTGATCCTCATACTAGTTACTTATCATCGGAAAATTATGAGGATCTCCAAATTCAAATGCAATTATCACTTGAAGGTATCGGAGCGGTTCTAAGCAATGACAACGGATTTACCATTATCGAGGAAATGATACCCGGCGGAGGAGCAGAGGCTTCCGGCGTTCTGAAGCCTAAAGATAAAATCATCGCCGTCGCCCAGGAAAACGAAAAGCCGGTTGATGTCATCGACATGGATTTACGCGATGTCGTAAGAATGATCCGGGGTAAAAAAGGGACGAAAGTAACTCTGACGATTCTGCGACAGGCGGAAAAAGTGGAGCGCTTCGACATCACAATTGTCCGCGACAAAATAAACATCAAGGAACAGGAAGCGTCAATCACTTACGAAACAAGAAATTTCAAAAACAAAACTTTTAAATTCGGCATCATTGATCTGCCCTCTTTTTACGGAGACGAAAAAGAAAAAAGATCTTCATATATGGATGTGCGAAAGCTTCTTCGAGAGGCCGCTCAACAAAAGGTTGACGGGATAGTACTCGACTTGTCGCGAAACGGTGGAGGGCTTCTTGCGGAAGCAGTGCAACTGGCAGGTCTTTTTCTTGGCGCAGGCGGCGTTGTGGCGACCAAAGACAGGGGAGATCGTGTAATGATTCTGGCAACCGGGGTGCGTGCAGAGGGTCCGGATCGGCGCAAAGTGATCTCGTTCCCCGCGGAAAAAGCCTCTTCTGTTTATTCCGGCCCCCTCGTTGTCCTGACAAGCAGATTGAGCGCTTCGGCAAGCGAAATTGTAGCGGGAGCCCTCAAGGATCACGGCCGTGCGGTCATCGTAGGTTCAGACCACACCTTCGGAAAAGGTTCAGTGCAGATGCTTTCCCCTTTGCCCGAAAATATGGGCAGCATGAAAGTCACAACCGCCCTCTTTTTCCTTCCGGGCGGAAAATCCACACAAAAAACAGGCGTGGAGGCTGATATACGCCTGCCTTTCTGGTCTGTCATGGAGGAGCTGGGGGAAGCGTCATTGGATTACCCTCTGCCGGCCCAGGAAATCCCCTCTTTTCTGTATCTGGCGGACAATTATGAACGCCCGTGGAAAAAAATTGACAAGTCGCTGATCACCAATCTGGCCCGTAGTTCTGCCTCCCGTGTGGCAAAAGAAGAGAAATTTCTGGACATAATCAAGCAAAACAGGCAGGCGCGCGACAAAAAGGGTATAGTCCGGCTCACCGATCTGCGAAACGAAGCGAAAACAAAAATTCCGGAAAACGATAAAGAAAACAAGATGCCGAAAAACAGCTCCAAAAAAGTCCGGGAACAATATCAACCTTTTATAAACGAAAGCGTCAATATCCTAATGGACATGGTCACCCTTTCCTCTGCAGCAATCACTGTTGATGTTTCCGGCAGAAATGCAACCTTTGCATCGGGAAGGTAAGCCATGATTGAGCGGGGTTCTTTTGTGCCGCAGGCTGGAAATTCGCTGACTGAATAAATATCATTCTCATTTCCCGGAGAGGCAGATGACACACGCGAAAAGAGCATCAGGCAAAGAACTGTTCGGCTGGGCGATGTTTGACTTCGCCAATTCGTCTTACACAACCGTCATTATCACAGTTGTCTTCTGTATTATCTTCCCCCGAATCATCGTCGGCGACGGCCCCGAATACCGACTGGGCAACTTTCTATGGAGCCTCTCCCTTTCCATAAGCTATCTGCTTGTTCTTTTATCCGCCCCTTTTTTTGGCGCAGTCATGGACTACACGGGGCAGAAAAAAGCATTTCTCTTCGGCAGTTGCCTGCTCACCGTAATTACCACCGCCGCCCTTTATTTTGTTCATCCGGGCAATATTCTCCTCGGTATGCTGCTTATCATTTTTTCCAATGTCGGATTTTCCTACAGTGAAGCATTTGTCTCAAGTTTCCTGCCGGGGCTGGGCCCTCCCGATGAGCTGGGCAAAATCTCCGGCTATGCCTGGGGTCTGGGCTATTTCGGAGGCCTTGCTTCCACGGCGATTGTCATCTTCGGTCTGGGGGCGGGAGTATACACACTGGAGAATTTCCCCAACCTGAGGCTTGTGGGACCGGTAACGGGGCTGTTTTTTCTTGTCGCCGCCATCCCCACATTTTTGTGGGTGAGGGAACAAACGCCGGCCAGAAAGATTCCACCCGATGAGAGTTACTTCATGGTGGGATTTAAAAGGTTGAAACAGACTTTTACGGTTATCCGCGACTACAAAGATCTGGTGATACTGCTTGTGTCTTTTTTCTTCGCCTATGCGGGTCTTTCCATCGTCATTGCTTTTGCATTTATCTATGGTGACCAGGTCATAAAATGGTCTCCTCTTACACAGATTTTAATGTTTGTGGTCACGCAATTGACGGCGGCAGGCGGCGCATTTTTTTTCGGACTCCTCCAGGACCGCTGGAGGGCGAAACAGACTTTCATCACAACGCTCGTCCTCTGGGTGGTCACAATAACCCTGATTTACAAGGTAAGCCAGCTCACCTCAATTATAAACGATCTTCTGGGCCTTTCGCTGAAAATTGAACATGTATTTCTGGTAATTGGTTCGATTGCCGGTCTCGGCCTGGGCTCCACTCAATCCGCCTGCAGGGCGATGGTCGGTCTTTTCTCTCCCGATACGAAAGCGGGGGAATTTTTCGGCCTGTGGAGCTTCACCAGCCGCCTGTCAGCTATTTTCGGCCTGATGGGAGTGGGTCTGCTGCAGGCTGTGCTGGGGCTCAAGCAGGCCATCCTTGTCTGTTCGTTCTTTTTCTTCATGGCAATTGTCGTTATCTGGTTCGTTGATGAACAAAGAGGTAAGGCAGCGGCTGCCAGCCACTCTGGAGAGTGAGCGACGGCAAGTGTTTATTTGTTTTGCCTGTGAACGATGAAGTCTTTCCCGGCTTTCGGATCTCCGATAACAATATATTGAGGGGTAATGCTTTTGAGCACATATTTGCCTTCAGGATCAAGCTTATCACCGCTTCGGTAAATGCTTTTGTCAATCAGTGCGCGCGTCTCGGATTCATCGCTGATGTAGCCCTTGTAGCGGATGTCGACAGTTTGAGATGTCCGGTATGTACCCGTTTTTCCGTCACGGCGCACATCGGCTTTAAAAAATAAACCCAGAATCCGCAATAGGATAAAAATTCTATTGCGTAGCAATAGAGAATCTAACAGAAAAGAGCAAGCAAATTAGAGACATTCGTAAGATCGACCTGTGTTGAAATCC
>Ga0255347_1002082_pt1 | contig 29468 bp, 30 predicted proteins | sample wastewater_treat_2_FD_192479 | JGI IMG/M metagenome (GOLD analysis project Ga0255347, IMG submission 192479) | Wastewater microbial communities from Lulu Island WWTP, Vancouver, Canada - plant24 | ecosystem: Engineered > WWTP > Wastewater > Unclassified | place: Canada: Vancouver, British... | reverse complement strand
CTATATTGATCCCTGATTTTTTATATATTCAGATACTTTAGATTCTGATATCATACCTATAGTGGAACAGAAATAACTATCAGACCATAACATTTTCTTCTGTTTGTGGTGTTGAATCGGATAGGGATATACATGCAGCTACGAACATGATTGATTTCTATATAAAAATAAAGTCGGCAGGAACTGTCGACTTAAAGCCTGGTAGGAAGGTGGTTTATAATACTTATAAACATCTTTTCGAGCAGGAAGCTCAACCGTCTTTAGCGGCTGAGTAGTTCACTCTGTTCCATAATATTGGAAGCCATTTTCTTGATTATCAATACTATCTTCATTATATAATATGTCTGCTAATGTTGAAGATGTTACACTACCAGCTGTTTTCTTTATAAAATATTTAGAGTTTCTTAAATATGTATAGTCATCATTAAAAGATGCAATATACTTTTTAGTTATTCTCAACACATCACTCCATGAATATTCAGGATACTTATCAAAGAACCAAATGAAAGATTCTCTAAGTTCTTTTGGATTAGCTCTATAATATACAGTAGAATTTCCCATTCTTTCTTTAGGAAACATTTCATTATATTTCTGTATATTATCATCCCATTCTTTGTTGGTTATTGATTTGTTAGAACTTGCCATTACCTTTTCAACACCTTGTAATAATTTAATGCCTTTATCAGTAATTTCATAATTATCATTATTCTTAATTAAATAACCATACTGTTCTAATCTTTTTAATTCAACAATAACATTTATATAATTGGAATATCCAACTTTTTTATATTTACCATCTTTTACTTTATCAAGTTTTTCAGCAGTCATTAAACCTAATAATTCTACAAGAGCTTCTTCTTGTTGCTCTTCTAAAGTATAATTGACTGCTGGAGATATTAAATGTAATTCATTACCATAAGCATCTTTTGCAAATCTTGCAGGTTTAACTTTATAATCCCTCTTAACCCGTTCAAATACTTCTTTACCTTTACCATATTCAAGTTCTTTGAGTAGGTTTTGGTATAAATCTGTTGGGGTAGCTCCTACTTTTTTATCAGCATACTCAATGGCTTGTTCTCTTGTTGCATTTGGATTATTTTCATAAAATTCCTCCATTGCATTATTATACTGCTCAACATAGCCCCCTTCATCAGTCCTTCTATTTTTAATAGCTCTAATAATAGGATGTCCTAATATTTCATGTATAGGAGTATCTAATGTAGCATGAGCTAAATTTACTACGACAGTACCATCCTCTAATTTACCTTTATATTTTTTAGTTCTATCAGATTCAAACCTCACAGGAATACCTATTCTATCAGACATTCTTGCAGCTAAATCTCTAATAGTTTTTTCAGAAGCTACAAATTCTTCTATTTCTCTACCTTGTGGTAGTTGATATAGAACATTTGATTGATTACCGTCAACCCAACTTTTAAATCCTTCTATATCTTGTTTACTACCTAATATATGAATTTGTTCTGGTTCAAATACTACTATTTGAGGAAATTCACCTGTAGTTTGAATAACACCATCAACACCATTTTTTATAAGATTATCTGTATATGATCCTCTGCTTCCTAATAAATTTCTATCTTCTTTAGTTAATGTATCTACGTCTAAAGGATTTTTAATATTTAATATTACGGGAATAATGCTTTGATAATCTCTTTCGGAAGACCATGTTAAAGGTATTTCTATTAATAATTCACTATTATTAGTTTGAATTTGTAATACAGGTTCTATATGATTTTCACTTGTAATATAAGATGGTTTATCTCTGTATTTTAAATGAAACCTATTACTAATACCTTCTTTTGCTAATTTATTTATAAGATAATAAGGAATTTTCTTATTATTTCCTAATTCTTTTGCTAAATGTTCTCCATCATTTCTATATGTTACAATTCCATCATTATTAATAAATTGTTTAGGGGTTATATACTCATACCCTAACGTATTCAATATTTCTTGTAGATACTCTTCTTGTTTCTCTTTTGTATCATATTTCACGTAATTACTCGCACCATAATTTTTTAATAATACTGTTTTAAAAGAAGCAAAATAAATACCTCTACCTAAATGTTTATTAAATAAATCTTCAACTTTTAAAGGCGTATAAAAACCTTCTATTTTTAATTTATTTTTATTTTCCGTACCATGATATACAATATCTCTAACCTGACTAGTATAATTATACTTACCACTTGAAGGATTTTTAACTATACCTAAAGATACTCTTGCTATATAATCATTATACTGCTCTTGTGTACCCCATTCTTGTAAACCTTTAGATGATTCAAAAGCATTTTTAGCACCTTCTAAGAACTCTTTATTATTAAGTCTTTCTTGTAGTTCAGCAAACTTTTTAACTTGTTCTTGTTGATTACCTTGAAGTATAGGATTAGTATTAGGTTTGTTTAGTGATTCAAGATATTCAGAATATAGTTGTTGAGCTTGTTGTTTTTGTTGTGGGGTTATTTCATTAATGATAGAATCTTGCAACAATCCAATCTCAGTATTATACAAATCTCTCAATTTTTGTATATTTTCTTCTGTAGGATTACTACGAGATTGAGATATAATGTTTATATCTTCACCAGCTAAAGATAGTTGTCCTCTCTCTTGTTTTTCGAGCAACTCTCTTCTTATCTCAATAGGTGTTTTTATTGTATCAATTTTAGTTTTAACAATAAATCCTAAAGCTTCATATACAGCATTAGCTAACTTAGGATTAGATTCAAATAATTCTGATACTCCTTTTTTGACTGTGGTACTAAATTGTTGAACTTGTTGCTTTTCTGTATCAACAACATCTTTTTTCACAACAATATTATCATTACTTTTTAACCCTTTTAACTCAAGTAATGACAATATCTGTTTCCTTAATATAATAGGATTGTATAACTTAAAATTATTATCCTTAAATACATTATAGTAATTATTACCTTCTAATTGTTCATAAACAACATATCTGCCATGTAACTTTATATTATTATTATCTACAAATGAACTCAACATTAAATTACCAAAAACATTATCAGCTACATTATCAACTACTGTTGCAACATATGTCTTACCACCAATCTTTAATATAGGCTCAAATACAAAATCCATTGTTGCATCATCATATTCTATATTCAACCTACTTGTTATTGCAGAAAATGGTTCTATATACATATCTCCTGCTCTATATTGTGTGTCTCTTAAATCAACTACTAATCTTTTATTTTTATAATTTCTAAAATTTATTCTTCCATTTCTTAATACATTACCATCACTATAATTACTACCTAAAATTCTATTGGCAACATAAGCAAAAGATTCAAACATTTTTTCTTTAACATTTTTTTGTTCTTGCTCACTCATGCTTTTAGTAATAGAATTTTTAACTCTTTTGTTTAAATCAATATTGTTTACATCAAATGTAACTTCATTAACATTTTTCATTATTGTCAACAATAACACATCCACAGCATCTTGAAATATATCTGCTAATTCACTTGTGTTATTAACATTAAACATATTCATCAATTTATTAATGAAGAACGCCCCTCAAGTATGCTGTCAAAGACTCGCCTGAGAGGCTTATTCATTATTGATTTTAAAAATTAACCTAAATTTAGGTTTACAAAAGTACAACTATTTTTTTTATTATCCAAATATTTAATCAAAATTCTACATGTTAGTACATTTGCATCCATCAACGGTCTGTTTATGTCGAAAATTTCATAAGTTTTCATAATCATAAATTTTTAATTGTTATTAATTGTTCGTTGTTCGGTAACTAGCAACCCTATTAACGTCTTAAATATGTTTCAATTTTTTCAATATCTTCATTTTTAAAGAACACATAAGGATTAAATGCTTTATTAACTCCACTTATTTTATATCCGTATTTTCCATGCGGACAATCGTCTGTGAATGTAATAAGGTTGTGCCATTTTTTACCAACTTTTACTTGTATATTATTATTATTGTTTAATCTAAAATCGGTTATCATAATCTTGTTTTTTTAAAATCATTGTTAAAATTAATAAATGATATCATAATTATTTGTTTTTAAGTCTCGCTATAGGTACAAAATAGGCTGATGAACCCACTTGGCTTAATAGAGGGTCTTCATTTATGAGAATACACTCATCATCAAACCATTCCTCATCCATAAGTTCCTGTGAATCAGGCCAAGTTATTATTACATACTCTTTTTCCATAATTCTGTTGTTTTAATTGTTTCTAATTAATTCTACCTTTAATAATTCCGTATTATCATACGTATGCTCATAGAGAAACTGCCCAGTGTTCGGGGTATATTTTGCAATTGTTACAACCCCGCTCTCCCACATAACAGCCTTATGCGTATTGTACTTTTTGAAGGAGTTTGAGCCAGTTTGCGTAAATCCATAATTGATTAATAATTCCATTGCGTTCATAACTTTATATTTTTAATTGTTAGTAATTTGTATCCGCTTAAAAATCCAATTTTTGCACTTTCTTTTTTTAGGAAGTTAAAGCGGGTTTTCATAATCTGAATCTTTTTTTACCTTAAAATTCTACTTCGAGATCTTTTATTCCCCGAATGATCTTTTTTATATTTTTTTCGGTCAACTTTATCAATTGAAGTTATCGTCATTGTCACCGTGTAAGCGTTGGGACATTAACCGGTTGGCTTGCCGTAGGCATATAAAATATACCTATCGAAATCGAAGCGAAGTTCCACCTGTGCCTTTGGATAGCGCTTTGCAATCTCTTTAACTACATTTTCAAATAATTCTCTATCGGTCATAATCGTAATTTTTTATGTTTAAATATATATAAAGGAAAACATCCAAATCTCAACCGAAAAAAATTAAAAAAATTCACCCGTTCCTAAAACTTATTTTAAGGTGGTTTTTACAAAGAATTTTTCCTGGCAATATAATTACTCATATAGGATGAGATCTTTGTTTATATGCGGAAATTTGACCGTTAATGGACATGTAAACATCATTGTTTATAAATTCTATGCATAATTTGGATGTATTTTCACCGATTTTCATAAGTCGTCCACCGACATCCACTATATATATAATTTCGGATCCAGAATGCTCGGTGTCAACCACGGTGCCAGTAATATCCAACCGGGCTATGCAATCCGAGGTAAAGTGCACGGTTCTACCGATAAATTGTTTCTTTATGAAATCCTTATATAACATTACATCCAATACATTGATTCGTATAGATAGGTTGCCCAATCAGTAAATGCCGTGGTTATCATATTACGATTGCCTGACACCTTGTTGGTTATAATATATTCCAATGCCTGTATGAGGTTTTTCAACATAGTACGATAACGTTGTTCCTCGGCACCGTTAACGGAGGAGCATGTACAATCGGCATACGGATCAACCACCGAGGTAGATAATGGAAGGCCAACTGCCAGGATACCCTCAATATAAGCCTTCATATCAGTGCAAATCTCAACCTGATCCATCCAGTACTGGATATCGGAGAAGGTCTTAACCATATAGTTATACATAGCATTGCGGTAGAGTTGGATAGGATCGCACACCACAGTGTTACCTGTATATCCAAGTGCAGGCATACCACCCATGCAACCACAGCCGGAAGATATTTGCAATCCTGTATGCTGTGTTTGACCGATTACCAATGGTTGTTCCTTAATATAATCTTTCATATCGGATAATGCCTTGATAACCGGACTATACATGTTGTTTTTATAATATTCCAGCATAGTGGTTATGGTGTCATAGTCGGAACGTTCTTCCAATAGTGGAGTGTTTTCAAGCAATGTTTGAGCAAGCCATGTACGGAAAACCTTGAGTTGATCCACAGTAAGGTCCGATGTGTTGGCCTTTGCGTTCTTTCCACACATACGCGACCATATATAACGTATCATTCTTTCGGATTGGTCCTGATCAATATGCTGGGCAAATTCCTGCCATGTTTCTGGTTCAACAAAATATCCTTTTGGGTATAGACTTTGAATCTCCGCAGTTATTTCGGATTTATTCATCGCTATGTCATAACGCGCGAATATATTAACATCTATATTAAGTATATCCTGTTCGTTTTGTTCCTTACTGGAATATGGTAATACAAAATACTTGGCAAGTTCCGGTATATATACCACCTGTGCATAGCGATCACGAAGCCTTGTATTGAAAAATTCCTCCGGGGTGCTATAGCGTGGGTCGGATTCCTGTTCCCCAACAGGAATTTCCTGTCCAGTGGATTCCTCAACATATATATAGATAGTACCCTCGGTGAATCCTCGAATAATTTCTGCCCAATCCTCCGGCGATAAAAATTCAAGAATACAATCCGCAAAACTGCTATCATAATCTATTATCGAACCATCATCATGCAATGCTCCTTCCGGGATATCCTGGTAGGTTACCCCATCAAGTGTGATATGCATTATTTGTTGGGATTCGCCAGTATCCACCACAAGGATACCACCCGGAATTGTTTCTTCCGGATGTATCTCCTGTTTGCGGAATTGTTTTCCAAATACTGGAAAAATATAGTCGTTAAATTTTATGATCATATGTTAACGTGTTTACTTTTCATGTGCTTCCTCGCTATCTACTATTATCTGGTATGGGCTTACCAGCAGCATCTTCACCGGTAAATGTAGTGTCCTCTATTGTTTTTTTATATAATAAACTAAAAAGGAGGTGATGGCTCACCTCCTGGCATTTTCGATTTGAGTTATTTTAAGTCCACATTGACGAGGAAACCTTTAATTTCTCACCATCAAAGGTTAATTTAGAAAGATTAGCCAATTTCTTATTTAAAGATTTAAGTTCCTTTGCAACATCGACCATTGCATTATCCTTACCTTTATCCTTATCCTTGCCCTTATCCTTCTGGCCCTCGGTACCACTATTTTTAGGAGCAGCATCACCCAAGGTTGTTGTATCTTCGGAGGATCCACCACCACGTTGAGGTGGATTTTCAAATATATCGATAAGTTTTTCAAGTGCTTCCAGGAGTTCCTCGTTAAGTACCCGAGCCAATTCCCTAAAGTCGCCACGAATTGATTTGGATAATTCGGAAATATGTTTCATAAGGTTATCTGCCGTTTGAAGTTTCTTGAGGTCTACCTTACCAATTTCCTTTATCAATCCAACAGTTTCCTTTACATTTGTTTGGTAATTCTGAGCGGATTTATCATCAATATTTATTTCACCTATCTTTTTAACTATATAACCAAAACAAAGCAAAGGATCTTCCAAATCACTTCGTTTATATGTTTTACCAAGTTCAGCAACAGTTTCAATTGGGGTATTTATGATTGATTTATAGTAATCTTTAAATTTATCAGCATCAAATTCAACCATTTTATCCTTATACATATCTAACAACGAATTTATAGGTTCATTTAACTCATTTATTATATCGGCGATATCTTCTCCCTTATCGGAGTTTACTGGTGTAAGGGATATTGTTGTAAGGATATCCTTGATTGTATTCATTAAAGTGTTCCATGCGCTCTTGATTGTGGAAGCATTTTCTGGATCATGTAGATGGTCTTTAAATATATTCATTATAGTATGTACTGGAGCCTGGATACCTGTAATAACTTCACCCAAGGTTTCGATTTCATCTTCGGCGTCACGCAACTTTCTTTTATCATCCTTACGGTTATATGGAGAAACAGCATTTATAACCACATCAAACATAGACTTAACTGTGGAAGACAAATCAGGATGCTCCTTAATCCATTTGGTTATATTTATATAACTATTCGGGTCAGGTACACGCTCACCGGTTTCCGGATCATTTATAAATGCAGTAGGAATTTCACCACCAGCAAGCATCTTGAGCAGGTCGATTACTCCGGTAATACCACTCATTGCACCCATAACGGTAGCAAAATTTTTGGCGGCGCCCTTATCCATATTTTCAAGTTGGTTTGCTAAATCAGGAGAAGATACTGCACTAATAAGTGTGGTAACTATTTTGGATACGTTTTTGCTTGCTTTTGTAAATTCGGTATCACCAATATGTTTCCATCCTTTTGGTTTACCATTCTCGTCATAACCGGCATCTGGATCAGGCATATTGAGTGAAGATATGTTTTGAAGGGTTACTGCCATATTACCAACATAGGTAACTATCTCACCCAGACGCTCAACCTTGCGACGTGTGGATCGTGATATATTATCCAGATCGGCCAACATATCGTTGCGAGCTCCAACCATAATTTGCTTACCATGTACTGTTACAGGCACCAGTTTATCGGCGAATAATGAAGCAAAATATGTAAGTATTGATCCGGCGTTTTCCGATGCGAGTGTGAAGTCATCGGAAGTCATTTGTTTCCATCCTTTTGGCTTACCATTCTCATTATAACCAGCATCCGGATCAGGCATGTTGAGGGATGCAATGTGTTGTAGTGTGTCAGCCATATTGGATACGTAACCAACAATTTTACTCAACCTACTTATTTTCATTCTTGCACTAAAGGATACTTTATCAAGAGCCTGCATATCAACAACTTGTACTGTGAATTTAGTACCATCGGCCAATGTAAAATCTGTAGGAGTGTCTGCAAACATTGCGGAGGACATACCCAATATAATTGATGTATTGGTTGCGGCATCAGCGAAATCCTTACCGGTCATTTGTTTCCAGCCGAGTGGACGTCCGGTTTTTTCGTCATATCCTTTATCTGGATCAGGCATATTAAGGGAGGCAATATGCTGGAGAGTATCTGCTATGTTACCCACGTTATATATTATGGAACTCAAATTAACCATCTTACCTGATATAACCATTAGGTCCATAACACCAGGTAATTGCATAAGTACGTCGAATAATGATTGTTTTCCGTCGCCTATAATCAACGCACTAAATGGTAATATAAGGATTGCCCCAAGTTCTTCCGCACTACTATATCCGGTTTCCTGGATGGCTTTGGCTGCTTCCGCCATTAGTAATGCAACACCAGCGATACCAGCACATAACAATGAAATAGTGGCAACGGCAGCAACACCAACAGCAAATGCTATAGCCTGTGGACCCATAATAAATGAGGCTGCCGCAATGGCTATACCGCCAACTGCCAATATTAAGAGAACCATTATACCAGCAACTTCGAGTTGTTCAAGTGGATCTGCAATACTTGCGGCAACCGCAATTCCAATCATTACTAACGACATTATACCACAAATTGTAGCTATGGTGTACATTGCTGGTATACCTTTTGCTAATTTTTTATAGAGTTTACCAGCGACCCAGGCAGCGGCTCCTACGGCGGCAATTATCAGGATCATTATACCGGTAACTTCCAACATTTGAAGTGGATCTGCAATACTTGCGATCATCGCTATGATTAACATTACCAAAGCCATTGCTGCTGAGAATATAACTACGGCAAGCATTGCTTTAGTACCTCGTTCTATCTTCTTATGTAACAGACCTATAGCTATAGCCGCACCGACCAATGTGGCCATCAATAGCATCACGGTGAGTATACCTAATACGTTACCTATAATGAATTGACCAACAAATGCAAGACCTATTGCAATCAATGCAAGTAATCCTACACAAAGTGTTATAAGTAATAATGATTTGCCACCCTTCTTTATATGTTTTGAGAACATGCCAATAACAAAGAACGCACCCACTAATAGGGTCATAAATGAGAAAACTATCAGGAATCCCTTAATATTGGTTACTATAAAGGATGCGACAAGTGCCATAGCCACGGCCACTAATGCAAGTATTGCTACAGCCTGTCCAATCTTTTTAATGGCTTTTACACCTCGATTGATAAGTGTTTTTGCTAACCCAATAAGTATAAACATACCTATTATACCAGCAATGACTATCAAAGATAGACCTATAATTTTGGCTGCACCTGCAACTATCAATCCCACTAAAGCCATACCACCGACGAATATCAACAAGAATTTGGCCATAAAGACCATAGCAATGCTACCTTTAATTATGGTCTTCATTTTCCTTCCGGCTTTCTTGAATATGTGGATAAGTGCGTTGTTTATTGGATTCAATAACTTAACAGCAAACCAGGCGAGTATAATGAGTGGGAGTGATATACCTAATAAATTAACGGCACCCACAAGATCTTTCAAGGCACTGCTCATAAATTTTATGGCGATACCACCTTTGATTATGACCTTAATTATATTACCCTTCGATAAACGTTTATATACATCATATAAACCAACTGCTCCTTTTGCACGTGGTTGACCTGGTTTGTGTCCGAATAATACTCGGTATAATTTTTTGATCTGCCATTTTGCTATAAATGTTGGTGGTAAATTACCTAATTGACCTATCAATGTGATGAGGTTTCCTAAACTTTGAGCCATCGCATTGATAACCAAACTACTCATAAAGAATATTTTAGGATTTACCCAACCAACTCTCCAAAGGAATTTCATAAGAGCGTGGGTTATCCTATAAAGTCTCCATATACGTATTTTAGCAACAAGTACACTTCCGAATTTCATAGTACCGAGACCATCGATAAGGGTAAAAATATTACCCAATGAAACAATTACTGCACTTATTGTTTGATCTGCATTGGCGAATGATTTAGGGTCTTGTGCCGCTATTTTTGTAAGACAATCATATACAGCTTGTGCAGAAACCGCTATACTTTCTGTAGAAGTTTGAATGGTTTTTGCTGTGTTGGCATTTATTTTGGCCTTAACCACAACATCCCGTAATTGGGATAGGGCTTCTACTTGCGCCTTATATATTTCAAACAAATTATTTTGATTTGGAGCATTATTTCCTGTTGCTGCCATACTATTTAGACTTAATTCATTATTTTTATAATAATCCCCTACGACATTCTTGTAGAGAATTACAACAATTTAAAAAAAAAAATAAATAGGTATATATGAAACAACTTGATTTTAAAACCGGATTTATAGTTGAACAAAAACAACCAGTTAACGAGGAATATATATTCGAGTTTTTAGGCACATTACTTGTATGTGGTGTCCTTGGTGGTATTGTGGCTAAAAACACTATGAAATGGTATATTGACTGGCAGACAAATCGTCAAAATATGTATAAGGCTAAACTCGAAGCCTTGAAAAATAAACAAGAATATAAGGAAGAAAAGAAAAAAATCAAGGAAATGAAGCGGAAAGAAAAGGAACAGGAACAAACTGTTGCTGCAATGACCGCTATGGAAAAAGCTCTCGAATCAATGCCAGAAGGCCCACAAAAAGAGAAAATGAGAAAAATACTTCAAGCTGCAAAAAAAATGCAAGAGGGCGATCCATCTCCTGATGATATAAATGAAATCAACACTCGAGCAAATGCTCAACCAACTCCAGAGGAACAAAAAGTGCTTCCAAGGATCAACGATGCCACAGAAAAAATGAAGGCCACACCAGAGTACAAACAGGCTTGGGCTAATTTCGAAGCCGCACAGAAAAAACAATGGGAAGCTTTTCAAAACGCCACACCAGAACAACTTGAGGAAATGACCAAAAAACTTGATGAGCAAACCAAACAACTTCAGGAGGTAACAGGTAAGGGCGAGGAACCAAAAGAGGGAGAACCAAAAGAGGGAGAACCAAAAGAGGGAGAACCAAAGAAGGGTGAACCAAAAGATGGAGAGCCAAAGGAGGGTGAACCAAAAGAGGGAGAGCCAAAGGAGGGTGAACCAAAAGAGGGAGAACCAAAGGAGGGTGAACCAAAAGAGGGAGAACCAAAGGAGGGTGAACCAAAAGAAGGAGAGCCAAAGAAGGGTGAACCAAAAGAGGGAGAACCAAAGGGTGGCCCACAGGATGATAAATTTACCTTCAAGGATGAGGATGGTAATGTTTATACGAAAGATGGAGACACATATACAATGAAAGCCCCTGACGAAGAAAAGGCTGTACCTATCAAAAAGGACGAATTTGAACAACAATACAAGGACAATGGTGTGGATGGTGATGAGGAGGATATTGAAAATGAAGGAGATGACTCAGAAGAAGGTGATGATATAGATGATAGTAAAGGTGGTAAAATAGAAAATCCTTCAAAGAAATGGCACAAAAAGAAAAATAAATTAACAGGTAAACCAACAAAATCATATTTTGACAAAAAAGGAAACTCCATATCTGCTGATGAGTTTAAGGAAAAACTCAAACACTATCGGGAAGCTAAAAAAGGAGCCAAGGAATCCAGGGGATTTTCATTTACCCCAATTTTTGGTTCACACCATAAGGTAACGCCAGTAAAAGAAGCACAGGATTCCAAGGTAGTAACCGATAGAATAGATATTACCAATGAACGTCTTGTATATATTAAATATGTAATGGACACTACTACCAACAGTGTTGAAAAAGTTGCTATGGAACGTATGTATAACGCTCTTTTAAATTTAGCATATACAACCGATGGACAACCACGATCTGTGGATGATCTTTATACATACCTGAATCAGACAATGGTTGAAAATAGTGGTAAAATCGAAGGGCTTCCTACCGAAACACAAATAGAAAATATAGACGAAAAATGCAAAGCCTTCAAGGAGTTACATCCGGAAGAATTTGAGGCCTATTTGACCAGATTAAAGAAACAGCAACTTGATAAGACCAAGACTGAAAAGGACAACGCAGCTGCTGATTTGCTTCACCCATCAGATAACGACGACGATTCACAAGCAATAGCAAAAATACGAAAAATGTCCAGTATTTATGGGTTTACTAATATATTAGGTCTCGAACCTGAACGTAAACCAAGTAAGGAAGATGAGGATAAAAAAGACCAGGCAAATCAACAACAAAAAGCAAAAACTACAGGGATAGATACTGATGATAATGAAAACGTAAAGGCAGACGATATATCCGATGAACAAATCGAAAAAATTGTGGGCTTGATTTAGTAATGTGTATTCCTTACCCAAATATACTGGGGAGGTACATAATCGGTGAGCCAAACACCATTGCGGCTACGATAGAATTTATATCCGGCATCAAACATCGCTCCAGCCATTACCCCTAACACAATAGGTACTCCGTGGCGTTTCCCTACTGCCTGTACCTGAAACACACTATCGGAAAGGTGTACATACAACCTGGTGCGTTTGTCTATACCTGATTCCTTAATGGATCGGAGTGAATCAGCGCTGGTGCCGTGCCAAAGTATTTGTGGTGGTTTCGCATACGTGCATTTTCATAAGCACATCGAGTGCCTCCTGTGGGTAAGCCTTCAATGCTTCCCTATCCGTTTATATAAAGGAAACCACCTGGAAATTAACAAAAATCCTAAAGATTTTTGGTCCTGAATTGATAGATTCATTAACAAAAAATCATAAAGATTTTTTAGATACACCACGGCTGGTATGTATTATATTTTATATGGGACGTAACATCAAACAGGTAAGGCCAAACAAACGCTATAAGGCAGGTTGCATCAATCCGGCATCCTGTAAGAAGTTATTCGAGTCCCAAAAACATAATCCTATTATATATCGTTCGTCGTACGAGAAGGATTTTGTGTATTGGTTGGAACGATCCAAAAAGGTATTGCATTGGGGGTCGGAATGTGTCGGTATTCCTTATATAAATATGTTCGACGGTTCGCACCACACATACTATCCTGACTATGTCGTGGAAATGCAAACACCAGAAGGGCAACCTTACCTGGTGTTCGTGGAGGTCAAACCCTATAACCAAACAATACCACCGGATAATAATCTACCCCGTGATTCGTACGCATGGCGCGAGTATATTAAGAACCGCTCCAAATGGAAAGCAGCAAAGGAGTTTTGCGAGCGCAATGGTGCCACTTTTCATATCATTACTGAACGCACCATACAACGTCTCGGTTAATCCATAAAATTTGATATGTTTTCTTGAGTATAACAAAGGATCGCATCCAATCGGTATAATTATATACCTACGACACGATCCTCGTTTATATGCGAGATATGAAGTTTTTACTGTACCTTATAAACATCCCGACCTTGATCGCTCTGGAACACTGTACCAGGACGTGCGGAGTCGTACCTTTTGAACGCAATCTTATCAAGTGAGAAATACCCGGCAATATCCTCCAGCCTATTAAATCCAATTATTCATCAAAATAATGGTTCTGGGGAATTGTTAAAAATCCAACAAGCGATCATCTTGAGCGTGTTATCGATTTCACTATCCTCACCGGCCGCACTACCTGCACTAACCGGTACCATCATATTGGGTTTAAGTTCTTTTCCGGCCTTATGAAGCTTTTCGAATGTCGTACCGCGAAGGCCAAACCTAAACGGTAACATACGCATGCTGAAATTATCCTCGGCTTCGTGCATTACGAGTAGTTCATTCTTCTTGTAATCGAAGGTGTACTTGTCGAAATCGTGTTCCTGCTCGAGATCCTTTTCATCTGCAAAATCATCCCATTCCCTACCCATAGCTTCTATATTATAGGTTACGGTTTTGCCCTTATAGGTGCATACGTCTTTTCTTGATTCGTCCATATATTCAGCTAATGATTTCATATTAAATATGTTTTATTTCGTTTCTTGCCTGATCCTGTGTTAGACCTACCTCGGTGATACCTTACGTGAGCCAAGTAATTCGTAAGTTTCTCCGTTTGTTCCTTTAATCATTGACATAATCCTAAATTTTAAAGTCCCACATATTTATATAATAGAATTTTGAAAATCATAACAAAAGTGAACTACCGCTTGGCTAAAGACCAAGTGGCTTCTGCCTTCACTGACAACCGCCTTCCATAGAAGGTCTTATGTCGTCTCCAGCAGTGTAATCGCCAGTCCCTGACGATATATTTTTCAATCCTTCTTTAAGGATATTCTTTGCCGCATTCAAATCTCTATTGTGGACACTGCCGCAATTAGGACAAGACCATTCCCTAACGGACAGGTCTTTGACTTGCTTGTTTATGTAGCCACATACGCCGCAACTCTGACTTGATGGATAGAACCTGTCAATCTTTATGATTTGTTTATCGTTCCATTCCGCTTTATATTGTAAGTAGTTTAGAAACGTTGACCAACTTGCATCTTGGATATGTTTGGCAAGTTTATGGTTCTTTACCATCCCCTTTACATTCAAATCTTCTACGCAAATCAAATCATATCTTCTTATCAAGTCAATAGAGACTTTATGCAAGTTGTCATTACGGCTATTCGCAATCTTTTCGTATATTTTAGCAACTTTGAGTCTTTGTTTTTCGTACTCTCCGCTACCGTATTTCTTTCTCGAAAGATGCTTTTGTGCTGTTGACAATTTCTTTTGATACTTCTTTGTATATCTGTTGTTAGCCACAATACGAAGAAAGCCTCCGCACTGCAACATCGTAATATTGTTTTTCCTTTTCAATTCCAATGAATTGTTGATTTGTTTTGAGCGCTGCAATACCTGTGCTACCTGTTCCCATAAATGGGTCAAAAATACATCCGTCTATCTTTGTGTATTTAATTATATCCTCAATAACATTTAATGGTTTTTGACTTTTATGTCCATAAAATTTTTCTTTTGCAAATTGAGCGGATACCGTAGAATTTATACGGTGTCCTCTAAATACCTTTTGCCTTTTATGTCCATTCCTTTCATAGATAAAATCATATTGACAAGCTGCACCTGTTATTTTATCCCATACATGACGTGCTGTAAAATCTAATGGGAAATCAACTTTTGCACTCCAAAAGATAAATTGTCGGCAGGTGTAATTTTTATAAATATCTAATATGCCATCAAAATAACTAAATTCTTCTGTGTAATAGTCAGGATAAAGTGGGTCTGATATAATTAAATCCACGTTTTTATCCTCAACAAAAGGAAAAACATCAAAGCAATCAGCATTAACCAACGTACTGTGGCTAACACGTGCTATATCCCATTTGGGGTTCTGTGGTAAATTCAACATTCGTTCTCGTATTAAAAGTTATTGTAAATTGATAAATCTGTGCTTCGTAATCCCAAACGGTACATAGCACCATACGTTCTTATACCTCTTACCGTCCGATGTTATTACAAAATCCTTCAATCCCAAGTCTATTCCCACCACCTTCTGTGTTCCAATGATAGGTTTGTATTGTACTTCAGTTAGGATGGAAACAAAGTATTTTCCGGTTGGAGTTAGAGATATTGTTGCAGACTTGATTGTCCCTACAATCTCCCTATGCAAGTTAACCTTGATGCCGTCTTTGAATTTTGGAAAAAACAATTTTCCATCTTTCATTTCAACAAATTGAGGAACGTGAAAACTGTTTTTCGCTTTCTTTGACTTGAAATTCGGAAACTTTGCACGCTTTTTGAAGAAGTTTACATAAGCCGTTTCAAGATGCCTCAATGCGTGTTGAAGAGTTTGACTGTTTATTTCACCCAACCAATAATGTTCTCCATCTTTTTTCAGTTTCGTCAACTTCTTTGCTTGAGCGTAATAGTTGTCCGACTTATGGTTTAAATCATATTGTTCTTTTCGTTCAGAAAGAAAATGGTTATACACAAAGCGAACACAACCAAAATGCTTTGCAAGCAAAACCTTTTGCTCGTCATTCGGTTCAAGCCTAAACTTATATGCTTTGTGTATGGATTTCATAATATATTTATATTTTACAAAATTGATTTGTTTTTTGTAAGTCTATATTAGACATTATTAATATACGAAAGTTTAATCAAAATGTTAAGAAAAATGGAAAAATTTTCAAACGTTTACGTAAGTGATTGTCATAGAAAGTATTATCTTAAAGTTCATTTAATATTTGTATGTAAATATAGAAAAAAATTGTTGAATGACATTGTAAGTGGACATTTGAAAGGTTGGGTTCGAGGCACATTAAATCGTCCCACCATTGGTAGGATAAAAATCAACAATGGTATCGTGGAGAAACTTATAGATCCTAATGACTGGATAAAAGGAAAAAAGAAAAGGAGTCCAAAATAGACTCCTTTTTCAGTTTCATTTATAGTATTGATTAAGACTCAGTTATGGTAGATTTTAATATACCTTTCCTGTAGATGGAAATTTCTTGAATCATCTTGCCGGCACCCTGTACAGGTTCGATCGAAGTGGAAAGTACGAACATTTCTGCATTTACAACATCATCGGTATTGTTCGAGTCGTCGCATACATTAACGTAAGCATACAAACCATCATTGTTCTTAACCTGTTCAAGGATAACATCTGCGCGATCCTTAACACGTTGCTGGAGGTTAGGAGTATTGAAATCCCATTGGTAATCGGTCATTAACTTCTCGATTTCGTCCTGGAGATAGATAACCAATTCACGAACGTGGATACGGGACAATGCAGTAACCGGATTCTGTTTTGCAGTTTGGTTAGCATTGATGTATGTACCCTTGCGTGGTTCGTAAACCATACAGTTAACACCAAATGGTTCGAGTTCGTTAAGGTCTTCACGGCTGAAGTTGAAATCAGGACCGATCAATCCGGTTTCGCGGATTACAGAACGATTAGGACCAGCTATGATTGTGTATGGGAAGTACCTTGTATATTTCTCCATAAAATTGTTGGATACGAGTGCAGCCGATGGAATTTCTTCACGGAGACCGGTATCACCATCACGAAGTGCCAAAGCGGAGAAGAAACCTATCCAAGAAGCACCGTTTTCCTGTGAAGGTAAACTAAATGCCTTAGCCATTGGTTTCATAGGGTTACCACCCATTGGGATATACTTGGTGAGGAACTCGTTTTTCTCGTTACGGAAACTTGTGTATTTACACTTCGAGAATGAAGACATCTTCGGGAAGTTCAATAAACCAAATACATTATCCTTTTCCTTACACAAATTAGCAAGAACTGCCTTACATTCAGGTTCCACAAAGGATTCAAATGTATCAACCAAATAACGATACTCTATATCCACCCTGTTTGTAAGAGCAAGACGGAGACCGCGATAATTAACCAATGCATCGAATATGTTGTGTTGCCAATTCAATTTATCGATTTGGCTTGTGGAATCCGGTTTAGGATTACCAAATGTGTAACCTTCAAGGTATAACGGTACTAAACCATATGATCCGGTTGTAAATGAATGTACCAGACGAACCATCCAATCAATAGGATCATCCGCTGGAAATTCAGAATCAAAAGTGATAGTCAATTCATTGATTGTTCCACTCTCATAACCTTCATGATTTTCTATGCTTGGGCCGTTTAGATATAATGCATAATCTGCGGATGTAGATCCTGAATAATCTACACGGTACCATTTTGGCAACGGTTGGAAAGGATCATAGCTGCTGATATTTAACTCAATATCTTGACCCCCACGGATATAAGATGTACGACCTACATCTATCTCATTGTTGAGGAATCCATTTATAGAAGTCTGATCCGATTGTACTACCATTATATCTCCACCCATAAGCAATCCGGGATCAGTAACGGCTGGATTTTCAGTAAACACCTTGAATTTCCATTTAGGATCATTTTCATTTGGAAGTGAAAGGAGTTGACCCCGTACATTATGATCTCCATCATATCCAATGTACTTGGTCTCTATAGCCAGGTTGCCCAACTCAAAGGATAGGGTAGTAAGATAAGAATCACAAGATGTCATATCAGTTTTGTATGGTGTCCACCATTGAGGTGGATGGCCTTGTGAAGGAGTCATACATGCTACTGATGCACCGGCTTCCCATATAGCACGGATTTCTTCTTCCTCTTGGAAATATGGACTTGTTGATGACACCACTTTCAAACTATAATAAGCAACACCTTCATTAGAATCCCAGTCTGGACCCCAGAAATCACAAGTTATTTGATTATTATAATGATCTTTATATGTTGCCCTGTGCGAACAGGTTAATGATGAAGACTGTATTTCCATTACTGTTGGTGCATTTTCATAATGTCCTTCACCATTAACGGTGTACCACTGTGAGGCGGTATACGTAGTTTCTGTATCTTTGGTGATATCTGTAATATGCATTATTCCAGTTGTTTGTCCTTGGGTTGTTGCAATAAAGGAATCACCTACTTGAAGGTTAAGAGCTTCCAGCATATCGATATATCCTCCCTGAACAGATGCTGGTTCAGTTATTCGGATACGGTTTCCATCAAATGCAGATTGTAATTGCTCCCCAACTTCCCACCCATATGCTTGTGGATTCATTCCATCCATAGCTTCGTCCCGTGGCTCCCAATTCCAGATTCTTGAGGAAGAATCCCAGGAACCAGTATATGCTACTGGTGCGCAATCCAGAAAATTCATGAAGAATGAAGGATAATTGGAATTAGTATCTGACACACCAAAAAACCATTTCCAACCAGTGGTATCAATCTTATCCAATGTTATATCACCTTCCCACAACATTGCCTGGTTAAATCTCATCAAAAGTTTGTGTATGTAATTGTCACCATTAACCAATGAATCAAGCGAAATAACCATATTGTTTGCGTCGCGGAAATCAGGAAGTAATATACCGGAATAAGATTTTACAAAGTTGGATGCATCATTATTGGCAAGGGCCTCAAGGGTATTAATCTTTTCCCCAAATGCATTTTCAATGTAAGGTTTAAGTGAAACAATAGGACCATTATCAGTCTGATGGATATCAAAGAACTTTGAAAGCTTATCGGATGCTGCGATTTCAGGTGTGAATTTGCCTTTGAATATATAAATCTGTGCAAAATAGTGGGATACAAGTTCGTTTTCATATCCTTCCATATATGCAGGCAAATCTTCACCATTCAATACTGAACTATACCACTCCTTAAAGGTAACGTCATATCCAGCTGGTTCGTAACCACGCATAAATATGGATACTGATGTATCCTTTGAATCAGTGGAGGTGATTGTAATATATCCAGCCTTTTCAGGTTGGATAACACCTTCGTCAACAAGATCTTCCAAGTGTTCCGGTTCGAGTTTCCAAAAACGATCGCTATTGTAAAGTTCACTTACCTTCATGTTTAGATTATCTACAAACGACCAACTCTGTCTGGGCTGAGGGTGAGTATTGTTCGGGTGCAAATCTAACTGTTCATAATCAATCTGGAAGACGGACTCCTGTGGATTGAATGTGGTGAAATCAACACGATTGTATTTTTCGTCAAAATCCCTGTAGGCATCAGTTTCCTCCTTAAAAGGGTTCTCAAAGTTCTTAATATTAAGAGCAAGGATAGGACCACCCTTAAGTGCCTCTATAGCCATACGGTGGAACCATACGCCATAACGCTCGAGTTTCTTACTTTTGCCACCGAATATCTGTTTGAACTCCTGTTCGTTTCTTACATAAACCGGAGTATTGAAAGGACCTTTTTCGCTATAGCCTATAACAAGACGCAAAATTTGTGCCTGCTGTCCTGGCATTTCGCTTCTATCCCATACGAAACGATAGATACCGGCTGATTTTATGTCGGCTAAATAGTTTGGTAGCATATTATTGTTTTTTGTTTATTTATTTCTTTATTACGCTAATTTGTGTTTGCGAAGTGATGCACGGAGATTACGCTCGTAAAGGTTGTCGTAACTATCGAGGCTACTTTCCATTATGGTAGTACCTGATACCTGTTTCTTCCAATCAATATTCTCCCAGAAATTCTGAATTGCTTCTGGTGTTGAAAGGTTGAACAAACGAGCCTTGCGACCGATGAAATTCTTCATATCTTCACTTGCTGATTCGTATAATGGACGCACTGAATCCGGCATTTCACGGATGTATAGAGGTTCATTAGGATTGATGTTGTGCTCGTTAATAGCTCCAATTACCGGTTTAGAAGCGGATTCGGAAACCATATTAAGGAGTTTATCAATGCTTGCAAGTTTCGATTCCTTGCTTTCCTTAATGTTAGCAACCTGGCTCTTCATTTGTTCCATAATTTCTGGCTGCAAGTGTTTCTTGAAATAATTATCCAATTCACGTGTGTAATCTTCGGTGATCCACTTTGTGATATTAGGACTAACTTCTTCAATGAACCAGCCCTGGATACCTTCACATAGGCGTTTGGTTAAATCAACATCCTTTTCTTCGGTGATCCAACTTTGTATCTGCGGTGCAACTTCTTTAATTACCCAATTCTGTATTTCAGGAGCCATTTCGTTAATCATCCAACCCTGGATTGCTTCTGCGAATGGTTTAGAAATACTTTCAACTATCTTACTGTTGATATTCTTTGTTGCTTCGTTGAGTACCCAAGCTTGTAGCGATGGGCTATACTCGTTAATTACCCAATTCTGGATTGCTTCAGCAATACTAACCAAACGTTCCGGACTGTTTACTTCCTGGATGGCACGGTTTGTTTTTTCCAATTTATTCTCAAGTAATGCTATTTTATCAAGCAATTCTTTGTGTTCTTGTTCTGTCATATTAAATTCATTTTCTTTGTTTGATTCAGGAGTTTGTTTGTTTTCTTTCGCTTCAATGATAAACATATTATCATCGATGGATTCTGTTATACATTCTGCTCCGATGTTTGTTTTAGCATATTCGCTTTCGGCAAGAGTTAAACGGGCCTGTGAGAAACCAGGTGTACCAACGAGGTCGTAAGTTTTAAGGTCTTCAAGAGTAACCTTTCCTGTAGCCTTATCGATGGAACCGGTAGCACGCGACGATATAAATAGTGGCAATCCACCTTCTACCAATGCCTGTGCAACCTTACCTTTTGGTGTATCCAATAATTTAATGGCACCTGTAACAACACCCTTTTCGTCAATATTGATATCCTCTATAACGTGGGAAACCTCATTAAGATCAATGTTCATAGTGGATGGATGTTCCAACTGACCTGGTACTCCTTCTGCCACTATACGTTGTTTAATGCGGTCGACCATTTGTTTATAGTTTGCGATTTCATATACGCGATTGTTGTTATTACGAACACCACATTGTCCGAATACACCTTTCATGCGGATAAAACCATCTTCGCCACGGCCTTTTTCAAGGGTCTTGACATCGTTAAGTTTTTCGTAAATGAGTATCTTTGACATACTTTGGTTGATTTTATTTATTTCGGTGGACCATTTATTATCACCACCATTACTATAAGAATAGAATGTTATTTTGCAAAACAGAAATTTTTTGGAACCTTGAATACGTATTTAATGGATTGCATCTTACGAACTATCTTGTTAAGGATATCCTCAACAGTTTCCAATTCCTCGAAATCATCGGCATTCATCTTAATACCAAACTCCCCTTCGATTTTTAGCGCAAGACTTATAGTATCCAAGGAATCCAACCCCAGATCATTGATAAGTTTATCCGAAAGGAATATTTCCTGTTTTTCCTCACCTTCTATCAGGACTTCAGCTTCCAGCATCGGCTTGAGTTTCTCCCAAACATAATCGTATACGTTGGTCTCGATTTTGGTTTCATTCAAGGCACTGGCTATATGAGTTTCCTCACTCACAGTTTCCTTCCTACCCATATTTCCCATACACCACACAAGGGTATCGTAAAGTTCCTCCGGTGTAGAGAGCGGACATTTCACTCCATCCACTTCAATATATGCAGGCACCGGTTCTACAATGAATGTATTTTCCTTTGGATCCCTTGGTTCCAGGAACACCCAATTCATCATTTCGAGTTCGTACATATAATAGTTAATGGTATCCAAGGCAGATTCCTGTGTTTGGTTTTCCGATACGAAATCGTAGGATAACGCTTCCAATAGTGCGTCCTGTAATAGGCTGGTTGCTTGTGAATAAGCCCCGCGTGGTCTAAAATCAAGGCATTCTCCAGCCTTTTCATATGCCATTCTTATTGATTCGTCGAGAGTTTCACTGCGTTTATTCTGTTCCTGAATGGCTTTAATAATAGATACGAATGTTTCCTTCTTCATAATATTTCAATTTTATTTTATTCCGTTCATATATTCCTGGTCATTCATACGGTGTGGGTTGATGAAGCGTTTGATAAACCTGGTGGTGCATATTTCATCGAACTCCAAAGGTACTTCCATACCATTGCGGTGTTCCAAATAATCTTCAAGGTTAATGTCCGCAAGGTTATGTTTATGCCTACCTAACTCGGCAACTCCAAATATATATCCCTCGGATATGGTTTGGCCCTGGTTGAACTTTTGGATTTTCACCCTTCTGGTTGCCTCGAAATATCCGGATAATTTTTTATCCTTGTTCAGGTGGGCATGCTTCTTATCGTATAAACTATTTTGGTAAAGGAAGTCCCTACATAGTCTGGTATCACCCTTGCAAAGGATTACTACCTATTTCTGCGCACCAACGGCTATTAAAATTTGGCGACTTTGTAAACACTTCCTTTACCATAATTCCTAATTTTTATTCGGTATAAACTGATTCAACATATTTGTAAAATGCTGGTATAGCCTTATTATTTTCACGCTTGCAGGTTGCGGGGTCACATACGTATCTATTTGACCAATCCACACCCATTTTGAGATTGTCCATTATGTGATGGAATGTACCATCCGGATCCATTATATCCAAACTGCACTTGTAATTGAAACCACAAGGAGTTCCATTGGTGTGTTCAAAATGCATGCGGAACTTTTTACCATTGAAGGCGAAGATTTCCGTGTAATTTTTCGGGTTATCGTTTACCCAAAGAGTTTTGAAATTTGATACTTTCTTTGCCATAATTCTTGTTTTTATTATTCTTATAAATATTCGCAAATACCAAGTTGGCGTTCATTGCTGAATGATACTATTAGCATAATCACCAATAATTTGGGCTAACTCTATTGATTTTTTGTCACCATTATCACAATTGAGCTCAATGTATGGGTGATACCATACTCCATGAGTTAGACCGAGCCAATCATCTACATCAGAGCTTTCAATAGGCAACGAAACACCAACAATAGATAAATCCAATAGCAGCATATCGGCTTGTACGGGTGTTAGTTCTCCATTGGCTACTTTCTGCAATATATCTAATCTTTGTTCTTTAAGTTCTTTTCTTTTTGCTCTTTTAGCTAATACTCTTTTAGCCGCCTCACTTCTTTCACCTAAATTCATAGAAGCTTTAATTATTCATTTACTAAATTAAAACTTTGTAAATATTTTTTATTATACACAAGTGGCTAAGGCTGTACTTCAATAATATAATCTCGGTTCAACCTTATTTTCTGTTCGCCTTTATGCATTTTACCAGACAATTCACCAAAAAACGAAGTGTCCTCTGTTAATTCCATCCATTGAAAGACCATTGCTTTGCATACTTCTTCGTACGTTTCTTTTACTTTAATCAGTCTAATTGGTGTTTGAATACTTGCCATATACTTTAATTTTTATAATTCTTCAAATGTTACTTCAATACGATAGTGCATCATATTATTCGTCCTTCTCTGTTACCAGGATCAACCAACCACCACCAAATACACCGGCGATTCCGATAAGTGCTATCAGGAATGTTCCACCTACGGATACATCACTATCGGCTGCACAGAATGCGATCACACCTATCACCATCGCAATCAATCCAAATATTTTACCTAATATCTTCATCTTCTTATGTTTTTAATGTTCTACATATTTATATAAAGGAAATCCATTAAAACTAACAAAAAAAAACAAAAAAATTTCCGGATAAATTTATCACCCGGAAATCCCTCATTGAGTCCTTATCAATTACTTTGTTTCAACCGTTGGCTGTCCGAAAAGTATAGTACGATTAAAATGATTATTATAAAAAACACTCGTATTTATATAGATATGTATAAGGATATGTTTTATAGTGGAAGGCTCGGTGAGAAACCGGCACCACCGGAACCGGAACATATGGAAATTATACCGGAGGTGGAAACCAAACAACGCAAGGTCATAGTATGTCTCGATAATGGTCACGGTGTGGATACTCCCGGCAAGTGCTCACCTTGGACATCCAGCAAGGTGAAACCGGAACTACCATTTCGTGAATACCAATATACGCGTGAGATAGTTGCGTACCTTACCGTGCGCCTCATGAATGATGGGTATGATGTTCGTAGAATAGTGCCGGAGGATAAGGATATAGCACTCTCCGAACGCGGTGCCCGTATAAATAAAATTGTGGAGGAAGCCAAACAAAAGGGGTACCACACCTTATCGATATCCATACATAATGACGCAAGTGGTATGGGTAATAAATGGATGAAGGCTAACGGTTGGTCGGTATGGACCACAGTTGGTCAAAACAACTCCGATATCCTGGCACAATGCCTACATGATGCTGCAAAGGAAGTGCTCCATGATAAAAATATAAAGACCCGTGCCGATCGCCAGGATGGTGACGACGATTTCGAAAAGAACTTCGCAATGTGTCGTTATCCAAATTGTCCGGCAGTACTTACCGAAAATCTGTTTCAGGATAATATAAAGGACGTGGAGTTCCTCCTTTCCGATGAAGGTAAGAAGGCAATAGTCGATATTCACCACAAAGGTATAAACGCATTCGTGGAAAAAATGGGATGGTAAAATCTCGCATATAACAAAGGATTTTTTCCTGGTCGATCATTTATATTGCCCACACGGTGATCTCAGCATATACAAAAGAAAAACCGGCAAAAATAGCCGGTTTTTCCATTATGTAGAACTCTTAAAAATTAGTCACCGCAATATTCACACGATTTTTTGTTAGCGTAGTAAGCCATAATCTCATCATCGATTGACTTCTGTTGAGCATCTCTACTCTTTTGAGTTTCTTCATCCAGGATCAACTCTATCCAAGGACGGAATCCACTTCTTACGGAATCCTTACCGCATTCGTACTTCAAAACCCAACCGGATGCTTTCTTCCACCATTCGGTTTCGCGCAAGATTTCAAAGCAACGTTCCAACTGCATATCGCTGGAATCTTCTTTCAGGATACATACACCAGGGATACTGTTACCCGGTTCCGGTTGGAAGTCAAAGAATAGATCGTAAAGACCTCTTTCAATCTCACTGTACAAACTCTTGAGCGAACTTTCAGCTCTTTCCTTTGCAAGTGCAACTTCCTTTTCGATGTACTGCGCCCGACGCTTTTCAGTTTTCCACATCTTAACTGCGTATTCCTTTGCAACCCGTGTCATACGCTCAACATATTGTTCGTTCGATTTGGTTCTCCACTCAACCAACGATGGTATCAACAAAGCCTTGTAAGCACTGTTGGCCTCTTTCAAATCAGCCTTGATTGCACTGATGAACTCATCATTTGTAAGGTTGGCTGTATTAACTTTACGGCTCAATATGGTTGCTACTCTGTAACCGTCACTCTTCTTTTCAAATCTAATCTGTGTCATAATTCCTAATTTTTTAATGTTCTACATATTTATATAAATAAAAAACAAAAATCTTAACAAAAAAATCCGGAAATTTTTATTCCGGATTTTTTAAGAACATTTAAAAACTTGGATCGATAAAGTGGTGCCAAAAACCAAGGCCAAGCACCAGACCATCGCTTACCGAATCACCTTCTTTTTTAATGTGGGTGTCGAGTGCCTTTTTGTTTTCGTGATACTTTGAATAAATTCTCAATTTTACCATCGTACATTATATTTTTAAATAATTAAACCAAGAAATCTATGTTACCTTTAGTTGCATGGATGAATTGGTTTAATTATTTAAAATAATAACCGGATTTATATATATTTTTTTGAGAAAAAAACTTTCAAGGTCGTATGCAAATAGACCGAATTAAAATATCGAATTTCAAAAGCATACAGGAACTCGATATAAACTTCCAGGAAATGCGTGGACTATGGGAAATTTCCGGTGTTGTAGGAGCAGGCAAAACCACAATAGGTGAAGCCATATTGTTCGCATTGTTCGGAAGTGTTCGTGGAAAGACAAACGAATCCCTTATATCCTGGGGTAAGAAACACACCCTTATTGAATCATGGGTGTATTGTAAAAACAGGCATATATATATCCGCAGAGAGATTAACTCGTATGGGCAGTCACCGCTAATCGTTACCGTTGAAGGTGAGGAAATCCTGGCAAGCGATAAACGATCCATCCAAACGGTGCTCGAAAACGAATGGTTCGATATATCCAGGCAAACCCTTGAGTTGCTATGTGTGATTTCCTTTAATAATTTTAAATCACTTTCCACGCTTAACACACAGGATAGTAGGGACTTCCTTAATTCCACCGTAGCGTTCGATAAGATCGATCTTTACGAATCGTATTGTAAGGAACAAATCCATAACCACACGGAGAATATTGTAAAATATGGGGAGGATAAACAATACTATACCGGCGCCCTTAACGCCTTGAAGGAAACCAAACCGGAGACACCAAAATATACCAATCAAGATGAAATAGACAGGCTCGTTAAGGAGCAGGATCAAAGGATAGCAGATAAAAATAAGGAATTGGTTGCAGGTCGAAAAGCCCTGGAAACCAAATGGAAAAAGGAACATGATAAAAACAAAACCGAATCTGTATTGCTCAAACATTTAAAGGATAGTCGTAAAAAACTTACCGGTGGTATATGTCCATTATGTAGGCAACCTATTACCCCCGAACATATGTCGAGTATGGAATTGGAAATAGCGGAACACGAAGCGAAGTTAACCGAATACGATAAGGTACTTGAAGAGTGCTCCAAAAAATTGGTTGAGTACGACAATAACAAATCCGATATCCTTAAACGTATGGATTACGAATTGCTTATGCTTAAACAGGAACAGCATAAAACCTCCACCTATTTGAAGCAGTTAAATACCATAAATGATAAGGAAAAGAAATACAAACATAATATAAAGGTATTCGAGGAAGCCATCCAGGAAAACGAAGGGTTTGTTAACCAATGGAAGGAAATGCAGGATTTTATTAAGGACGTAGTACGACCTACAATAATTTCCTCCATAATCCCAAACATCAATAAGTATATAACATACTATATGGGTATGGCACACCAGAACTATGTGGTGTTCTTCGATGAGAGTTTCAAGTGCATGATGCAAAATCCTTATGGTGAACCTATACCGATTTCCAGTTTATCCACCGGCCAGAAAAAGATTATTGATATGATTATTATTCTGGCGTTCATTAAGACGTTTATTACACAAATAGATTTCAACGTCTATTTTATGGATGAACTTATCGGTAACATAGACGCAGATCTCCGCGATATTATGTGCAGGTTATTAGGGGAAACATTGGACGAAAGGGATATAATGTTTCTGATATCACATTCACCAATTAACCAGGAGTACCTCGATGGTGTTATACGGGTAACACGCACAGCAAATATATCCGATTACGAAATAATAAATATATAAAAATAAATATGTTAAGTATATCCATACGAATTTCCAAACAGGAAATCAAGGATTTTCCATTGGAACACCTCCAAATAGATTCGAAATGGCGGGATTTTATCGACCCAAAATATGATTATCGTTTTCAAAAATCACGTAATTCGAAAAGAAGAGTAGCATGGGACAAAATATAATAGTTATTGGTGATACCCATTTCGGTATTAAAAACAACTCAATGACCTGGCTTAAACACCAAAGTTCAGGTTTCGAGGAAATCATACAATATGTAGAGAAATCCTTCAAGGAATACGACGAAACCATTGTAGTGCATATGGGTGATCTATTCGATTCGCGTTCGTCGATCAATCCACTTATATATAAAGAGGTGTTAAGCCTGATACGTAAATTGAGCGACGCTCTTAAACCTACAAGCGACACTTATGCGGATCACACCGGTCAGGTATATCTTATCGGTGGGAATCACGACTACTATTATCCTTGGGAATCCCAACATAATTTCACGAGCATTCAAATGCTACCTGAAATCGATAACGTAAATATTATAGTGGATGACTATGTTAAAGTGAATGATCTCGTGTTTATTCCTTGGTTTTCCTTTCATAATATGGATAAATTGAAGGAAATAATGGGTAAAATCAACGAAAACGATATTCTATTTACCCACACAGACCCTTTCCATTTCGAACCAGGGGTATACGATACCATACGAGGACACCTCCTGGTGACCGGTCATATACACCAACCAACTTGTAATATTAAACAAAACCTGTTGGTGACTGGCGCATCCTTTCCAACGCATTTTACAGACGCCAATTCATCGCGTGGGTTCTGGACACTTACACGTTACCCTAAAAGCGATTTAGAGGTGATTTTTCATGAGATCTATTCCAGCATACATTTCCATACATTGAGTGAAGAATCCTTGGAAAATTGGGAGATTTTCGGTATTAACGAGGATGATTACGTGAACATTGTTATCCGTCAATCCAACGTGGATACTCACAAGGCTACCATTAAGGAACTCAACGATAAATTCAATACCAGTATTACCTATATCACGGAAAAAACGGATGTGAACATAGCCGAACAGGATGTACTTACCGTGGATGTTGTATGTCAAAAATTGCTACCTGATAAACTGAAAGATCTTTATAATAAAATGGTTGAGGATATAGGCCAATCAAAATAAATAAAATACCCGGTACTAAATGATACCGGGTACAAATATCCTTTTCATAAGTCTTGGTTATACGTAGCGGCTTATAGTCCATTCTAATTGGTCTTTGGTAAATTCCGGATGAAGCTTTGTTAATACGGTTTTCACATCA
>Ga0255347_1002081_pt1 | contig 29468 bp, 26 predicted proteins | sample wastewater_treat_2_FD_192479 | JGI IMG/M metagenome (GOLD analysis project Ga0255347, IMG submission 192479) | Wastewater microbial communities from Lulu Island WWTP, Vancouver, Canada - plant24 | ecosystem: Engineered > WWTP > Wastewater > Unclassified | place: Canada: Vancouver, British... | reverse complement strand
TTGCGGTACCGTCAAAATACTTAATTGGATTAATTCCGGAAATTTGTAAAAATATTTCAGAAAATTCTTTTGTAATCTCTCTCATAAAGGGTATGATGCTAACACAACCCCAGGAACTCATTCTCGACTATCTTTATCGTTCATTTGTAAGAATCCCTAAGGAAAATTATTTTGTATTATCGGGACCTAACTTTGCTTACGAAATAGCAAGAAAATTACCAGCTGCAACAGTGATTGGCGGCAGTAACTTAGAATATCTCTCTATATTACAATCTTTCCTTTCTACCGAATATTTCAGAGTTTACACAAATACCGATACTATAGGTATTCAACTTGGAGGAGTTCTTAAAAACATAATTGCAATATCTGCTGGAATATGTGATGGACTTGAACTTGGTAGTAACACAAAATCATCTCTCATAGTGAGGGGCATCAATGAGATGAAAAAGATTTTTGTAAGTATGGGTGGTAATACTGATACTCTATATGGATTGTCAGGCTTAGGTGACTTAATCGGGACATGTACAAGCGATTTAAGTAGAAATAGATGGGCAGGAATACAAATTGCAAAAGGACATAGCATTGAAGAAATTGTTGAAATCAAAAAAATAACAGTAGAGGGTATAAGCTCATTACCTGCAGTTATGGAAATGGCGAATAAATTAAATGTAGAACTACCAATTTGTAATGAAGTGCATGAAATAGTACACAACAAAAAAGATGTTAAAAAATCAATAAAAGCTTTGATGCTTCGAACTCTAAAGAAAGAGTTTTAAATAATATTTACAACCTTAAATACTGAGATCCTTCAGGCGCTGTGAAGATGCTCCCTCAGAAAGACAGGGGGGTGTTATTCAGAAAATATTTTGTTTTACACTTGCTATACACAAACTTGACTTTTTTGTATTTATATTTAATATCATTCTGGTTAATCGATTAATTTACTCATTAATACTTAATACAAATTATTAGGAGGCTTTATTAACGGGGGCCCTTAGCTCAGTCGGTAGAGCGGCTGGCTCATAACCAGCAAGTCGGAGGTCCGAGTCCTTCAGGGCCCAGTTTAATCTTTAAGTTTTGGGGTCCATTTAAACAGTGTTAAAACTAAAAAATGAGTGATGATATAAAGTTGTTGTATGAATTACAATTGCTATATAATAAAGAAGCAGAATTAAAAAAAGTTTCCAAAGAAAGCTTTATAAATTTTTCAGAAACTAAAGAAAAATTCGAAAGTATTAAATCACAAAGAGATAAATTAGCAAAAGATTTATCTGATTGTAAAAAGTCTCTTCAAGATGAAGAATTAAACCTTCATACTTTGGAAGAAAATATAAAGAAACATGAAAAAGAACTTTTCTCTAATAAATCTACTAACCCAAAATTTTTAACTGAGCTTGAAAATAAAGTTAAAGAGCTAAAAAATAAAAAGGATAAATCTGAAGAAACTGTATTAACAATTATGGAGGAAGTGGAAGAACTTAAAAAAATGTTAAACAGTTTTGATGAAATTCTAAAAAGTGCAGAAATAGATTTGAAGGATAAAGAAAATATATTTAACAATGAACAAAACGAAACAAAAAAAATACTTGAAGAAATTAACCTTCGTCGTAAAATATTAAGAGAGAATATAAATCCTGAATACCTTGAAGCTTTTGATAGGACTTATCTGATGGGACAGGGTAAGTCTGTTTCAAGGATTTTAGGCAATGTTTGTGGAGTATGTAAGTCAACCATACCATTGAGTATTATTCAAAAACTTAAAAAAGAGCCAAATATGCTCATGTATTGTGAAAATTGTGGTAGAATACTTTATTTGTCTGAGTAATGCTTGAAGTTTATATAGATGGTGCTTCACGCGGTAATCCTGGTGAAGCAAGTTATGCTTATGTAATCAAAGAAAGGAATAAAACAATAGCAGAAAAATATTACTGTATTGGAAGATCTACAAATAATGTTGCTGAATATACGGCGCTTGTTAATGTTTTAGAAGATATTGTAAAAAATTTTTCTGATAAAAAAGAGGTGATAGTATATAGTGACAGTGAATTACTTGTAAAACAGATAAATGGGGTATACAAAGTTAAAGATGTTAAAATTAAGATTCTTTACGAAAAAATAAAAGAAATTAGTAAAAACTTTCTATTTATGAAAGTAGTCCATATCCCAAGAGAGATGAACAAGAGAGCTGATGAATTATGTAATATTTCTTTTAAAACAAATAAATTTAAATAGCAACAATCTTTAAATAGTAACAATCCAAATTAAGGAGGAACAATTTTGGAAAATCAAAAAAAGTACACAAAGGAAGAATTAGAAAAGCTTCGCGCAAGAGACCTTTACAAAATTGCGAAAATACAAAAAATTAAGCGATACACAATTTATAAAAAAAATGAATTGATAGATCTTATTATTAAATCTTACGAAAACGGTTTGCAAGAAGTAGCTTCTAATAAAAAAGATATTGATCATAAAACACACAAAAAAGATGTAATTTCTAAATCCTCAAAAAAAGAGGATAGTAACAAAAATACTAAAGAAGAAATCTATAAATCTGAATCAATCCAGAAAACAACAAACAATGAAAACTTAAACAGACTTGAAACAAAGAAAAGTGAAGAGGAAACTAAATTTACAAAAGAAGAAATTCTATCAAAATTTCCTACAGCAAGAGGACATGGCATTTTAGATATTCATCCAGATGGTTATGGTTTTTTGAGGTCAAGTAAGTATGTACCCACTTCTTCTGATATTTACGTTGCTCCTTCTCAAATAAAGAAATTTGGTTTAAGAGAGGGTGATGAAATTGATGGTATAGTAAGATTACCAACTCAAAATAACGAGAAATACCCTGCTCTACTTAAAATTGATAGTGTTAACAATTTAAGCCTTGAAAATATAAAATCTCGTCCTAAATTTGAAGATCTTACACCTGTGTTCCCAATTTCTCGTTTTCGACTCGAATCTGAATATGTCTCTAATTTAACGATAAGAATCATCGATTTAATTACACCTTTAGGTAAGGGACAGAGAGGATTAATAGTTTCTCCCCCCAAAGCTGGTAAAACTACTATAATTAAAAGACTAGCACAAAGTATTTCAATTAACCATCCAGAAGTGACATTAATGATTCTACTTATCGATGAGCGACCTGAAGAAGTTACTGACATGCAAAGATCTGTTAAAGCTGAAGTTTTATCATCAACTTTTGACCAATTACCAGAAAATCATATAAGAGTTGTAGAGCTTGCAGTAGAGAGAGCAAAAAGACTTGTAGAATTGAAAAAAGATGTAGTTATATTGCTTGATGGTATTACAAGACTTACAAGAGCGTATAATCTATCAGTAACTCCGACAGGGAGAACTTTAACAGGAGGGCTTGATACAGCAGCAATTCATGGACCTAAAAAAGTTCTTGGAGCTGCAAGAAATATCGATGGTGGTGGAAGTCTAACAATTATAGCAACGACTTTAATTGAAACTGGTTCAAAAATGGATGAAATTATCTATGAAGAATTTAAAGGAACAGGAAACATGGAATTAGTTCTTGATAGAAAATTGGCTGAAAGAAGGCTTTATCCAGCAGTTGATATTAAGAGATCAGGGACTCGTAGAGAAGAGCTTCTATATTCTGATGATGAACTCAAGCGTATCTGGACTCTTAGAAGATTTTTATCCAACTTGGACTCTGCTGAAGCTTTAGAGAGACTAATAAAATGGGCAAGTGAAACTCCTTCAAATCAAAAATTTCTCGAAAGTATTGCTGTTGATAGTGTAAAAGTTTAAAATATGCTTGAAAATTCGCTTGAACTCAAAAATAAATATAAAGATATTATTGAAAAACTTTCATCTAACGAAGTATTATCGAATCAAAACCTTTTGATAAAATATAGCAAAGAAGAAGCCAAACTAAAAGAATTAATAGATATAATGCAGGCATACGAAAAACTGATAAAAGAAGAAGAAGATTTAATGCTTCTTAAAAGAGAGTTAGATGATCCTATATTTGAAGAAGAAATAGATAGTGAGCTATCGGAATTACAAAAAAAGAAAGAAGAGCTTGTAAAAAAATATGAGGAAAAAACTCTTCCAGAAGAGCCTTTTGAAAGCAATAATGTCATAATGGAAATAAGAGCTGCTGCGGGCGGAGAAGAAGCAGCTTTGTTTGCAGCGGAGTTGTTTAGAATGTATACAAACTATGCTATTTCAAAAGGTTGGAAAATAGATATTATTTCTTCGCACCCCACAGGACTCGGGGGATTTAAAGAAGTTATTTTTGAAATTACCGGAAGTGACGTTTACAGATATTTAATGTTTGAAAGTGGAGTTCATAGAGTTCAGAGAGTTCCTGAAACTGAATCAAGTGGAAGAGTTCATACTTCAACAATCACAGTTGCAGTTATGCCTGAAGCAGAAGAAGCTTTAGTACAAATTAAGCCAGAAGATTTAAAGATTGAGACTTTTAAAGCAGGAGGTCATGGCGGTCAAAACGTTCAGAAAAATGAAACAGCAGTTAGAATTACACATATCCCTACAGGAATAACAGTTTCTTGTCAGGATGAGAGATCTCAGTTACAAAACAGGGAAAGAGCATTAAAGGTTTTAATGGCAAGACTTCTTGATATTGAAATAAAAAAGAAAAATGAGGAAGAAGCAAAAAAGAGAAGATCACAAATAGGTTGGGGGGAGAGAAGCGAAAAGATAAGAACCTATAATTTTCCCCAAAATAGAGTTACTGATCATCGAATAGGTTTGACTCTTTATAATTTAACGAATATTATGAATGGTGAATTAGATGAACTAATTTCTAATTTAAGAGTTAAATATGATGAAGAACGTAAAAAGGAGTTAGTCATTTAAAAATGGCAAAAACTATAAATGAAGTTTTAGCTTTTGGAAGTAAGTATTTAAAGAAACTTTCTTCAAATAGAACTGAAGCCGAAGTTCTTCTTTCCTATGTTTTAAAAAAAAGTAAAACTGATTTATATAGGAATGTTTTTGAGAATATAGAGCCTTCTTTATACATTAAATACAAAGAATTACTTAAAAAACGGCTTTCTGGTGAACCATTGTCCTATATCACAGGAAAAAGAGAATTCTTTGGTATACAATTATGTGTAGCAAGAGGAACTCTTATTCCAAGACAGGAAACAGAAATGTTAGTTGAAGAGGGGTTAAAATTCTTAAAAAATAATACTTCGACTGAGAAAGATGTATTAGAAATCGGAGTTGGGTGTGGTGCAATTTCAATTGCATTATGCTTAAATTGTTCGGATACAAAAGTTGATGCAGTTGATATTTCTGAAGAAGCAATTTGCATTGCTATGGTAAATATTGAAGAATATTCTTTAAATGATAGGATTTCTTTATATCATGGAAATCTTTTTTCACCTATACCTCTAGGCAAGAAATACGATTTGATAGTATCAAACCCTCCTTATATACCTTCGGAAAGAATTAAAAATCTTCCAAAAGATGTCCTTGAGGAGCCATTAATTGCGCTTAACGGAGGAAAAGAAGGTTTAGAGATAATAGATAAAATCTTGTCATCCGCCAATGTATTCTTAAAGAAGAACGGCTTAATGCTTATTGAAATGGATGGTAGTTTTCAAGAGAATAAAGTTAAAGAGCTATTTTGTCTAAAAGGCTTGAGAAATATATTTGTAAGGAAAGATTTAGCTGGTATTCCAAGAGTGATTGGAGGCTACTTCCTATAACTACAAAAGAAATCCTCTTTTGTATTCTTTCTTTTTTAATGGGTTCAATACCATTTGGCTATATCATAGCCAAACTTTGCAAAGGAATAGATATAAGAGTACATGGAAGCGGAAATGTTGGTGCAACTAACGTATTCAGAGTAGCAGGACCTACATTTGGCATAATTTCATTCATCCTTGATTTCTTCAAAGGTTTTATTGCTTTTTATATTGGGCTTAAATTATTTAATATAAATGAAGTTAATCTACTATTACTTTCATCTTTTGTAATAATAGGCCATGATTTTTCTCCATTTTTAAAATTTAAAGGCGGTAAAGGTGTTGCTACAACTATAGGTGTAATAACGGCTTTTAATTATAAAATAGCATTATTTATTACTTTGGTCTGGATTATTGTTTTAATTCTTTCTGGATATGTTTCATTGGCTTCTATTGCAGGCTATATATCTGTCCCGATATTTATAATAATATTTTCTCCATCAATACAGAATATTCTCTTTAGCATAATTGCTAGTGCTCTCGGTATTACAAGACATTCATCAAATATAAAAAGACTTCTAAATCATACAGAACATAAAATGCTAAACTTCAATAAGAAATTATGGTCATAAATGCAAAAGGTAAAGTTGAACTATCTTTCTTAGAGAAAGAAATTATAAAAAACGCTCTTAATTCATCCGAAGTTATAGCGTTTCCTACTGATACAGTTTATGGGCTTGGCGCAAATGCACTTTTAAAGAAATCTGTTGAAAAAATTTATAAAATAAAACAAAGAGATAAAGAAAAGCCATTGATTCTTTTTCTTGCTTCAATTGATGAAGTATCCAACTATATCGAAGAGCCCGATTTACTAAAAAATAATATTTTTGAAAAATACTGGCCAGGACCACTTACTGCTATTTTTGAAAAAAAGAAAGATCTTCCTCTTTATTATTCAATGGAAGAATTTGAGACAATTGGAATCAGAATACCGAATTTACATATAGTTCTCGATTTACTTGCATATTGTAAAATACCTCTTGTTACTACTAGCGCTAATATAAGTGGTAACCCCCCATTTAAAAATGGCTTTGAAATAGAAAAAGCTTTAAATAAAGAAGAGCCTCGAGTTGCATTAACTATAGATTATGGAAATTTAGTAGAACGTGAAAGTTCTACAATTGTCTCAGTAACAAAAGAAGGCATAAAGGTTCTAAGAGAGGGAGCAATAAAAATTACAGAGCTATAACTATTCTCTCTTCTGAAGAAAACCATTTTACTTCAGCGCCTAAAGCTTCTGAAATAAACCTCAAAGGGACAAATGTTCTACCTGATACAATTACTGGTGAACAATCTAATATAAAAGTCTTGCCGTTAATAGTAGCTTCTTTCTTGCCTATAAAAAGATTGATTATTTTAGAACCAAGTTTTATGGTTACTTTTCTTTCCTTATCAAACCATTGCACTTCTGCGCCATAAATTTCTGATATTGCTCTTACCGGAACAAGAGTCCTGTTTGAACCTTTATCGATAAAAGGTGGTGCATCCAAAATAATAGGGTCAAATCCGACATTATCGAGAATTCTGCTCCCAATTTTTAGATATATGACTTTTTTCTTGTTTTTTTCTGTAATATCTGTGATTTTATCAATAAGTTTTAAACTTGAATCAAACTTAAAGATATTATTATCACTGCAAGCTATCCAAATAAAAGAGTCAACAGGATCGATTGCTAAACTTACAGGTGAAGAAGTTAGAATGTTGTTAAGATTAAACTTACCTAAAAATTTTCCATCACTACCAAACTTAAGCAAACTCTTATTTTTCGAAATTGTATAAATATAACCAAATTTATCTGAATCAATATCTATTGATCCATATAAATCAGCATTTTTTATATTCTTTAAAATATTACCTTTTAAATCTAACTTTAGTAACTTACCACCTTTAGAATCTGAAACCCAAATATTGTTATCTTTATCAATGAGAATTGCTGAAGCTTCATTAAATCTTCCCTTTTGAGGTATTTCTCTAATATTTTTACCGTTGTCAGTATATAATAGAATGGAATTTCTTTTTTCGCTAATAATTCCTTCATACCTTGTTTTGTTTTTAGAAATTGCTAAACTTCCAGGGTTTTCAACCGATATGAGGTAATTAGTTTTACCATCGATATCATCAATAGAAACCACCTTATTATTTAAAGGATCTGAAATTAACAAATAACCTCCGCAGGGACAAGAGCATATATCTTCTAAATATTTTATTTTAAACTCGGTAGAGATATCTTTTATACAATATCCATACTTTTCCAAAACAATTATCCTTTTTGTATAGTTATTTCCAACATATAAAAATTGACTCTCATTTATTGAAATATGTATATAGCTATCTTCTGTAGCTGAATTTAATTTAGAAAAACTGGTTAAAACAAATAAAATAATTAAAAAAGTGAAAATAGATTTCTTCATTATTTAAACCTAAAAGAATTAATTATATTATTAAAAATATCTTCATATTTAAGGTTGTATCTTTCAGGAACTTCTGTAGTAATAACAACACCAATCTTTTGATCTTTGGATACAACATAGATGAGATTAACAAAGAGAGTTACATATGGAGCAGATTCAGTAGGCTTTACAACTGTTTTCAAAGAATGCTTGATAGCAGGAATACCTGAAATTGTTAATTCCTTCTCTCCACCATCTACAAAACCAGGAAGAAGCTCTAATCTATTTTGACTTTCAACTGTTTTTTTAAATTCAATAAGATTACTATTAACTTCAGGGTTGAAATCAAATTTTACATTAACGAAATAAGCATCTTCTATAGGTCCAGTAACTGTAACATTGTTTTCTTTAGTGTTGGCAGACCAATCTTTTGGATATTCAAACGTAAAATATTTATTAGAAAATACTTTATTTGGTGAAGGCTTACTACAAGAACTAATAAAAACTACAATCAACAAAATCGACACAAATATAACTCTAATTTTTAAATTTACTTTTCTTTTTAACATTTTCATTTATCGCCTCTTATTCAAAAAGATACAAATTATATTTTCTATTTCTAATAGATAAAATCAATTCTATTATTAGAAATAGATTTTAATTTTCTAAAAAATAATTATAAATAACAAACCATAAATATTCCTTCAAATATTTCTTCAAAAATGAGTAGATACCAATTATAATAAGCAAGAACATATTGATAAATTAGATGCTAAATCCTTATTAACTCTTATTAACTCAAAGCGTTAGCTACCCGCTTTAATTTCATTTATACCGTTTGAATTAAATATACATCTACAATTTTTGGCTTTCAACTCTGTATATACTAAACTTTAATTAATCTCTTTTACCTTTTTTCTTGGAATTAAAATTATTTACAATATCAAATAATTTTGTTTGTGTAATTGCACTTCTTCTTGTTAAATTACTTGAATATATTTCAGCAGAAAAAAAGTCTTTTAATGAGCACTAAGGTTTTGATTAATGTTATTCCAGAGATATAACTGAAGTAATATTACTTTACCCTGACTTAAAGGTTGATAGACAAATTTGTAATATGACCACAATACAGAAAGCTTTATTTGACTTATTTAACCTTTCTAAATTTACTTAAATATTTTTTAGATAAATATTAAATAATTAACTCTTAAAAGATAAGTAATTTCGTAGATAACTGTATTTTACATTTTTAAACTAAAGTTCAATTAGAATCTATCAGATTATTAAATACATACAGTTAAATAATTTGTAAAGTCAGGTTAAATAACTTATTAATATAATTATTTTATTAGAAGCCTAAAATTCAAGTTGAATTTTTCTTAGAAGAGAGCATTTCCTTAATTTTCATTAATCTTATAATGCTTGATCTTTCATTTTCATCAAGTTTTGAAGTTATATCTTTTATAATTTTCCCTAATTCAGGTATCATAACGTATTCTAATGCATTAACTCTTCTTCTTGTTAGTTCAATAACATTTGAAAGAGCATAAATTGAAGCTTCAATTTCTGCAAGTTTAAACAATTCTGCAATAAGATCATTATATTCAATAAATATTAGGTCAAACATTGGACTTATCCCTTTATTTGAAAAGTCATATTTTGTTTCCTCTTTAAAAATTTTAATTGATGGTAAGTTTATATTCATTAAATTTCTGTAAGTCATAGCAATATTGAGTTTTATAGAGTAAGAATTAATTATTTCTTCCATGTCATAATCTGTAATTGTTGATCTAAATAGAAGTAATCTATTAAAAAATGAAGGAAGCTTCACGCTTACAAGCTTTTCCTGCTTTTCAAATTCTTTGGTTAAAATTAGCAACTCTCTGACGAGTGCTTCTAATTTCTCCTTAAGAAGTTTGTGTCCTCTAATAGCTACAGAATAACGCTTCTTTGTTTCAAGAAGCTTCATTCTTGTTGGACTTACTCTCTCAGGCATTTTACTTACTTCTTCCTTCTGTAGTATTTATCTAAAAATTCATCTCTAACTCTTGTAAGTTCAGAAATAGGTAATATTTGGAGAAGTTCCCAACCAAGATCAAGAGTTTCAATTATAGACCTATCTTCATTGATACCTTGCCTTACATATTTATTTTCAAAATCAGAAGCAAATTTAACATAAAGTTTATCAATTTCAGTGAGTGCAGCATCACCCAAAATAACAGAGAGTTCCTGAACCTCTCTACCTTTTGCATAAGCAGCGAATAACTGGTTCATCAAATTGGAGTGATCCTCTCTTGTCTTTTGAGCTCCAATACCCTTATCTTTAAGTCTTGAAAGAGAAGGAAGTACATCGATTGGTGGATAAATTCCTTTTCTATGAAGTGAACGAGAAAGAAAAATTTGCCCTTCGGTAATGTAGCCACTTAAATCAGGTATAGGGTGAGTTTTGTCATCATCAGGCATTGTAAGTATAGGCATAGTTGTAATGGAACCTTTTTTACCCTTTATTCTACCAGTTCTCTCATAAATTGTAGCAAGGTTTGTGTACATATATCCAGGGTAACCTCTTCTTCCCGGAACTTCTTTTCGTGCCGCAGAAACTTCTCTTAATGCTTCACAATAGTTTGTCATATCTGTAAGTATGACAAGCACATGTATATCAAGTTCAAAAGCAAGGTATTCAGCCATTGTCATAGCAAATCTTGGGACACTTATTCTTTCTATAACAGGGTCAGAAGCAAGATTAATAAACATTACAGATCTTTCAATGGCACCACTTTTCCTTAAGGATTCAATAAAGTAGTTTGCTTCTTCAAAAGTTACACCCATAGCTCCAAAAACAACTGCGAATTTTTCTTCTTTTCCTAAAACTTTAGCTTGTCTTGCAACCTGTAGAGCTACTTCATTATGAGGTAGACCTGCAGCAGAAAATATAGGAAGTTTTTGCCCTCTAACTAAGGTGTTCAGACCGTCTATTGCTGATATGCCTGTTTGAATAAACTCTGATGGATAGTCTCTTGCATAAGGATTTATAGGATTGCCAATTATTGGGACTGATTTTTCCTCAATTACATTTTCTCCACCATCAATCGGATTTCCAAATCCATCAAAAATTCTTCCTATGACATCGGGAGATAGTTTTAATTCAACAGGTTTTCCACTGAATCTCACTTTTGATTCAAGGATATTTAATTTCTCAGTGGATTCATACATTTGTACAAGAGCCCTTCCTTCAGAAGCTTCTAATACTTCACCATATCTAATACTCTTATCTGGTAAGTGCACAGAAACAAGCTCTCCAAATTTACATTCCTCAATATTATCAATTATAATCAATGGTCCAGCTATATCAGAAAGGCCTTTATATTCTTTAATCATATCCTACTTCTCCTTTGCTCTTTCTAATAACTCTTTAAAAGTTTTTTCTATTTCCTCTGTTAAATCACAATCATTAATTTTGTCTTCATTAATGTATTTAATTCTGCCAATTTTCTCTCTAATAGGAAGCTTTACAATTTCTTCTACAGTAAAACCTTTGTATAATATTTCCAAAGTTTTTTTGTAAAAATTTAAAATGTTATTAAGCATTAAGAACTGCTTTTTAGGACTAGTATAAGTATCAATATCGTCAAAAGCATTCTGATGTAAAAAATCTTCTTTAATTGAGTTAGCAGTTACCATTATTAACTTTTCTGATTCAGAGAGAGCATCCATGCCAACAAGTCTTACAATTTCTTGGAGTTCTGACTCTCTCTGCAATATACTCATTGCAAGTTCTCTATTTTCTTCCCATCGCGAGTCAACATTTTCAGAATAGTATTTATCAACCATTTCTGAGTATAGGGAATAGCTATTTAACCAATGAATTGCTGGAAAATGTCTTGCATAAGCGAGATTATCTTCAAGAGACCAGAAAACTTTTACAACCCTTAATGTTGCCTGAACAACTGGCTCTGACAAATCACCACCAGGAGGAGAAACTGCTCCAATAACGCTTAAGCTTCCTTCTTCATCTGAAAGAGTCTTAACTTTTCCTGATCTTTCATAAAAAGATGCAATTCGGGATGCAAGGTATGCAGGATAACCTTCTTCACCAGGCATTTCTTCAAGTCTACCAGAAATTTCTCTCATAGCTTCTGCCCACCTTGATGTTGAATCAGCCATTAAAGCAACACTATAACCCATATCTCTAAAGTATTCTGCTATAGTTATTCCAGTGAAAACTGATGCTTCTCTGGCAGCTACAGGCATATTAGATGTATTAGCAATTAAAATCGTTCGTTCCATAAGAGATCTGCCAGTTTTAGGGTCTTTAAGGAGAGGAAACTCCATTAAAACATCTGTCATTTCATTTCCTCTTTCACCGCAACCAACGTATACTATTATGTCTGCTTCAGCCCATTTTGCTAATTGGTGCTGAATTACAGTCTTTCCGCTTCCAAATGGCCCAGGCACACAGGCAGTACCACCATCTGCTACTGGAAAGAAAGTATCTATTACTCTCTGTCCTGTAGTTAGAGGTTTAGTGGGAACCATCTTTTCTTTGTAAGATCTGGGTGTTCTGACAGGCCATGTCGAAACCATCTTTAAGCTAATAACTTCATTTGAATTTTTAATCTCAACTTTTGCTATTTCATCATTTATTGTAAAATCATCTTCTTTTATCTCTTTAATAATTCCTTTTGTTGGTTGATTGTACAAGATAAAATGTTTGATTAGCTCTGTTTCTTGTATATATCCAATTTTCTCGAAAGGTTTTACTTCTTCTTCGACATTTTTAAGAGGAAAAAAATGCCATTTTTTATCATTTTGTAGTGGTGGAACATCAACTCCTCTTGTAATAAATGGTCCATATGAATCATAAATAACGGTTAATGGTCTCTGTATGCCATCATATATAGAACCTATTAAGCCTGGTCCCAATTGAACCGAGAGTGGTTCACCTTCTAAAATTACTGGTTCTCCTGGACTTAAACCTTGAGTTTCTTCGTAAACTTGGATATAAACTTTATCTCTATGAAGTTCTATGACTTCACCAAACAGTTTTTCATTTCCAACTCTTGCAATTTCAAACATTTGAGCCCTTGGTAAATCTTTGGCTATTATAAGAGGACCAGAGATGCTTACTATTTTTCCTTCATTCATTATTATTCTCACCACCTATCGAAATTAGATCAACTCCAACTGCCTTTCTTATCATTGAGCTTAAAGTATTTATTGCTAATTCTTTGCTTCCATCATTTGTTGGAATTGACATTATTATTGGTTTCTTCTCGCTTATTAAATTTTTATTCTCTTCATTTATTTGAGTAATGAAAGTCTCAGTTATAACTATAAAATTGTAAACTCCTGATTCTAATCCCTTTTTAAGATCTTCATTGAATTGTCGAACAGTTGATACTGGCAATATATCAAAAGAAATCATTTTAAAAATTCTAATAATTTCTCTTTCACCTATTATACAACCTTTTAGTTTATCCATATTTTAAAGATTCTCCGATAAAAGTTTTAATGTTGAATTGAAGTGATAAAAATATCTTATTTAGACTTAGTATTTCAAGAAGAAACCTTAAGAAATAAGAAATAATATAATTTAGACCATATGGTTCTTCTTTTTTTTCTTCTGCTATTGATTCTAATAAATTAAACCAGTAATTCTCGAAACTGAAAATTAGATTAAAGTTTATCTCTTTAATCGGAGAATTTTTAAGAAAAAAATCTTTAAAGAGAGAACTATCAATTTGAGAGGGAATATCTGAAAAAGATGACGAAAAAAGAGTTTCTAAAGACTCTTTACTTATATTTCCTGCTTCATAATAAATATTACATTCTTCATTATTTATACGAGCTCTGAATTGTTCAGTAATATTAAACTTATCAATTATATGAGATGAAATCTTTTTTGTATAACCTGTACCAGTATGAGCAATTAGGGATAACTCTATTAAATTATCTTTAAAATTTACAGTTGATGCTGATTTAAAAATATTTGGATCAAATTTGTAAATAACTGAGTGAATTAAAGAGAGAAAATTCAAAAGATAATTTTCTGGGAGTAATTCTACAACTTCGCTTAATTCTGTTAAATATCTTTTTAGGAGAATATTTTCAAAATCTAAAGAATCTTCAATTTTACCTTTAAATAGATATCTTTTTCCTTCTAAGTGCTGCAATAACTCAGTTGTATTCTTAAAACTGTTGAATAAACTTAGCTCTTCTTTTGAAATAAATAATTCTTCTCTTGCTTTAAGCAATCCTGAAGCATATGCATAATCCTCTTCTTTAGCTAAATGTTGTGTTCTTTTAGTCATTTATTGCGAATAATTCATTTATATATTTTGAGTTTCTATCAATGAAACTTTCAACAATTTCTGAGAATGGAAAAATGTACTTCTTATTAGAAACAACTATAGCTACTCCGCAATCTAAATCATTATCTACTCCACCAAATTTTATTGAATTAGGTATGTTGTTTAATTGTTGTTTAAATATATCTTCAGTGATTATGTTATGAAGTTCTTTGCTTACAATAAATATACCTTCTTTTATATTTGAAGACTTTAATGTGTGTTTTATAAATTTGCCAGGGTTATTTTTTACTTTTTCTAAAAGAGTAATAGTTAGTAAATTACTAATTTCTTCGATGAGATTATGTTTAATACGAAGTAATTTTTTTCTGTATTCTGATTCTATGAGAAATTTGGAATATGATAGTTTAGAGGAGAAGTCTTGATCAATTTTCTCTTTTTTCTCAATATATGAATCATTTAATTTAGCGAGCTCTGTATTAATATAATTTTCTACTTCTTCCTTTGTTCTTTTAAAAAGATTTTCAGCTTCTTCTCTTGCTTCTGAAATAACTACATCTTTAAGTCTGTCTAAGTCCATATCATTAAAATGCACTACCACCTATGAAGACGAGCAACAAGAATCCAGCAACAAAGGCTAAAAGTGCATAAGTTTCTACAAGGGCAGGTATAAGAAGAGCACCACCGGATTTCTCAGGTTGTCTGACAGTATAATTTATTGCAGCAGCTGAGTTTTTACCCTGATAAATTGCAGATATATATAAAACTATACCAATAAAAATAAAGCTAAAAAATAATGTTAGTCCTCTAAATATTGAAATAGGCTCTCCTTGATTAAAACCAAGCAAAATCATTCCAAGGAATGCAAGAACAAAGGAATACAAACCTTGTGTGGCAGGTAAAGCCATAATTACAAATAGTCTACCAAATAATTCAGGTTTTTCAGAAAGTGCACCTGCTGCCTGACTACCTGAAATATGCAATCCTTTGGAAGAACCTAATCCACCAAGCATTAAACAGGCAAACAAACCCACAATAGTCCAACCAATGCCAGTTGACATAAAGTATTTACTTAACAATTCAGCGAAAGTCACTCAAGATACCTCCTCTTTGATAATTATATTTTTTTGTATTTCAGAAAATGCTTTAAATTCTTCACCACCATTACTATAAAACCTACCGAAAAACTCATAGAAAAGTAGTCTTACTGGATGAACGAATGCTCCAAGAATACTTAGAAGTAAATTTAACAGGTGTGTTACTATCAAAACAATAATAACAAACAATGGACCAATTATCTTTATGTCTTTAAACATAAATGCAACAAGGTTAAATGACATTGCCATAGAAGATGTTGCAACTGAAAGTGCTAATAGCCTTAGGTATGAAAGAGAGTCAGCAAGAAGAGAAGAAACTCCATAACTACTTATTATTCCATAAATATTTAGAAAACCTTTGATTATGCGGTTGATTATTGATTTAGATTTAATGAAGCCACCTAAAAATATCATTATAAGACCTATAATCAATGCTCCGTAACCAAGGTTAATTAAATCTTTAGAAAATGTACCAGGACCTAAAAAATTGCCAGCAGCAATAACTCCACCAGGAATAAATATTAACCACGATAATTGGTCAAAAATTGCATCTTTATAATTTTTATTCTTTAAATTTGAAATCATTGCAAGAATAATTCCATACATTTGAGTAGCAACACCAAGTATCACTATAGCTATTAGCATTGTCATAATATCTTTCAAAGGATCGATAATTGTTAGGGAGTTTTTTATTTTTACTATTGGATTATTTGGATTAAGGTATGTTTCTGAAACTAGGTCTCCTCCCCATGATCCAGTAATAAGACCAAAAAAAGCAGCAGAGAATCCAGAATAATAAAAAAGTTTAAAAAAATTAACAGTACCTTTATCATATTTTTGTTTCTTCATAAAATAAAGACAGGTTAGAGATAAAAATAATCCGTAAAAAAGATCTCCAAATGCGATACCAAACAGTATTAAAAAAGCTACTGCAGTAAAAGGCGTTGGATCAATATCGCCATATTTGGGTATTCCAAACATTCTTATTATAAATTCAAAAGGTTTGAAAAACTCATTGTTTTTAAGTTTTACAGGGGCTTCGGGGTTATTTTTTATTTCTCTGATGTCATAATAAATTTGAGGATAATCTATTTCTATTGAGTTGATAACCTTTTCTTTTGATGAAGATAGTATATATCCTTCAACAAGAAACACTCTTTTAGAATCCGCAAATGCTCTTATTGCTTCGCATTTATATAATTCACTTTTTAAAACATCTGAAAAAAGAATTATTTTATCTTTCTCACAATTTAAGTTTTTAAGCTCTTTTTCTAATTCTTCTTTTCTTTTTTCTGCTGTTTTGAGCTTTGCTAAAAGTAAGTTTATATTTTCTAAAGGGGTGCCAGTTAAACTTGAAAAGTTAATTTCTAATAGTCCGATTTTCCTCGCTATTTCAACAATATCTTCAAACTTCGATGCTGGTATAACAAATACAAAGCCAAATATTTCATCATCTTTAGCATCAACTTCTGGTACTTCCAGTATGTAAGAATTTTCAATTAAGGAAGTGTATTTAATAAGTTCATTAAAAGTTTTACCGGAGGAGTAGAAGAATAATACTTTAACTTTTTTCCACTTTCTTATTTCTTCAAATCTAAAGTTTAAATTTTGAAAAGGTTTTAAATCTTTTAATTTTGCATTTAAAATAACAATTTCTTCCTCGGCTTTTCTTTTCTTCTCAAATTTATTTTTTACATTTAGATAAAATTCCTTTAAAGAGAAATCTTTCTTAATTTGTTCTATTTCTTCTAATGTAAAAATAGGCCTTTTTGGAATAAAATTTTCTATAAAAGATTGCTTTACAGGAGATACCTCTTCGAGAGCTTTAATTATATAGTCTGTTTTTGATAAATCTTCCCGGATCAGCATTTCTTCGTTTATATCAACTTTTGGGGGTTCACTCAAAGTAGAGACATCTTTAATGTGAACAGTACCTAATTTGTAAAGATAATTTCTAAAGTTTTTTAACTCTCTCTTTTTTACAACAAAAAAAATCTCAGAAAGTTCTTCTATAGCCATTCAGTTTTGTTACTCTTTGAAAATATCATTAATAAACATTTCTTTTATTTTATTAAAGGCTTCGTCCTTCCTTTTAAGGATAATATCTTCTTCTTCGAGATATTTTTTTTCGAGAGATTTTCTCAAATCATTCTCCAAGTCATTAAGCTCTCTCTTTTTTTCTTCTAAGTATGAGTTTAGTTTTTCCTCAAGACTTGTTTTTTGAAAAGTAATTTTTTCTTTAGCTTCTTCTTTTAATTTTATTATTTCTTCGTTCGTGGAAGATATAATTTCATCAGCTTTTGCTTCAAGATTTTGAATTTCTCTAAAAATTTCGCTATTTATCATCTTAAATATCCTTTATATAAAAAATTTAATTATTTACAACCTTTATTTTATTGTTCTGTGTTAACCCTTGAATATCAGCTCCTTTTCTTTTGAGTTTATTTATAAATTCAACTACTTCTTCGGTAATTATTTCTCCTGGTATAAGTAATGGGATACCAGGTGGATATGGACAAATTACATCATAAGATATTGCACCTGCTGATTCACTAAATGGAATAAGTTCAGGAGTCTTTGAAAAAGTTAAAGTTGGAAGCATTTTAAGAGGAGGTATATTAGGCAGCTCTATTTCAAATTCATTATCCATAATTTTTTTATTTTCATCAAAATAAGTTAATGCTGAAGTAAGTTTTTTAATATCTTCTGTACTACTCCCAGCTGTAATAAAGCAGAGAATATTATTCATATCTGAAAGTTCTATTTCGATATTAAATTTAGAATTTAGTATAGATTCCACCTCAAACCCTGAATAACCTGCATATTTTGTTGTAATAGTTAGCTTTGTAGGGTCAAAGTCGAAAACACCATCTTTTCCAATAATGTCATTTTTATTAAAACTTTTAATATATTTGAATTTTTTAATTTCAGCTCTTGCAAAATTTGCAATTTCTATCTCTCTATCAATTATTTCTTTTCCTTTGATAGCCATATAGCTTCTCACAGCATCTATTGACATCATAAAAAGATAAGAAGGCGATGATGTTTGTAAATAAGCAAGTAAGGTTTGAATTCTTTCTTTTTCAATTTTATCTTCATTTAAATGTAATATTGAAGTTTGAGTAAAGCTTGGAAGCGTTTTGTGAATGCTTTGAACAACCATATCTGCTCTTAAATCAACTGCTGATTTAGGTAAATAGGGGTTAAAATGGAAATGCACTCCATGAGCTTCATCAACCAAAACAGTTAATTTGTGATCTCTGGCTACTTTTATAAGACCATCTAAATCAGTAGCCATTCCATAATAGTTTGGAGAAGTTAGTAAAACTGCTTTTGCATCGGGATTTTTCATAATGCATTTTAAGAGATCATCTGGAGTTATGCCAGTAAAAATACCAAGTTCACTATTAAAATTTGATTGAATAAAAATTGGTTCGATTTGTCCTAATACCAACCCTGCTATTGCTGATCTATGAGAATTTCTCTGTAAAATAAGTTTTTCTTTTGGTTTTACTGAGGCGAGTATCATTGCAATGACTCCAACAGTGCTGCCATTAACGAGGAAGAATGAATAATCAACTCCAAAAGCATCTGCTGCCAACTCCTGAGCTTCTTTAACAATACCAATAGGTTTGTGTAGGTAATCCAATCCTTCAACCTCTGTTAAGTCAGCAAGGTAGACGTTTTTACCGAAAAATTCAAGTAATTCAGGGGGAGCACCCCTCCCCCTCGTATGCCCAGGCATATGAAAGGATGTTCTACCTTTTGATATGTAATTTAAAACACTTTCGAAAAAAGGTTTTTTTGATTGATCTAATTTATTTTTCAATTATTTCTCACCTTTTTGTTTTTGATTATTGAAAGCAAATCTTTTAATTTATATGTATTTAGTACATCCTTTTTTTCGAGCCAACCTCTTCTTGCTGTAGCTACGCCAAATTTCATCATATTAAAGTGCTCTACATTGTGTGCATCAGTAGAAATTGCGACTATTACACCTGTTTCTTTAGCTTTTCTACAGTTTACATCACTTAAGTCTAATCTATCCCAGAAGGAATTAACTTCTAAAATAGTTCCAGTTTCAGCAGAAGCTTTAAAAATTTTATCAAGATCAATAGGATATGCTTCCCTCTCAGCAATTTTCCTACCTGTCGGATGACCAATTATTGTAACATATGGGTTGTTAATAGCACTTAAAATTCTATCTGTTAATTGTGATTCTGATTCCTTAAATCCAGTGTGTATTGAGGCTATAACAATATCAAACTCTTTTAAAACTTCATCTGGTAGATTTAGAGTACAATCACTTTTAATGTCTACTTCCACACCTGCAAGGATATAAGGCTTTTTACCTTTTTTGTTTAATTCATTAATTTTCTTAATTTGATCGAGAAAGTCGGGTGCTTTCATTCCTCCGGTAATTCCCATAGAAGAAGAATGATCCGTTATGGCAATATAATCATATCCTAAAATTAAAGCTGCTTGCTGTAATTCCTCTATCGTATTCGAACCATCGCTTTGATATGTGTGAACATGTAAATCTCCTTTTATATCTGATAACTCTACAATTTTTGGCAGTTTGCCTTTAATGGCAAGTTCAATTTCGCCAGTATTTTCGCGCATCTCAGGCGGAATATAGGATAAACCAATTGAATCGAAAACTTCTTCTTCAGTTTTTCCTGCTATTTTTACATCATCCTTTACTCTAAATACTCCATATTCATTTATTTTTAAACCTTTAGAAACAGCTATTTTCCTTACTTCTATATTATGTGCTTTTGAGCCAGTAAAATAGTAAAGAGCTACTCCATATTCAGAATCATCAACAACTCTAATGTCAACCTGAATCCCCATAGAAGTTCGAGCACTACTTTTTGTTTCTCCTTTAGCTAAGATTTCAGTAAAGTATGGTAAATCAGTGAAGGTTTCCATTACTTCTTGAGGTTTCTCTGAAGTGACAAGTATATCAATATCCCCTATCGTATCTTTCATTCTTCGAATGCTTCCAGCCACACTTATTTGCTTTAAAGGACTTTTAAGCTTTAAATCTTTAACGATTGTCTCTGCTAAAGGATAAACTCTTCCTAATGGAAACCTTTCTGCAAACTTTTTAACCTGCTCTAAACCTTTAAGTATATTTTCCTCAGTCTTTTTTCCAAAACCTTTTAGGTTTGATAGTTTACCGGATAGAACAGCTTCTTTAAGTTGCTCCTTATTGGTTATACCGAGCTCCTTCCATAGTTTTTGAATTGTTTTTGGTCCTAAACCTGGAATTGTTAGCAGGGATAATAACTCAGTGGGTATCTCTTTTTCAAGTTCTTCATAATATTTGAGTTTTCCAGTGTTTACCAACTCTATTATTTTTAAAGCAATACTTTCTCCAATACCAGGAAGATTATAAATTTCATCACTTTCTACAACTTCTTTTATATCTTTTGTTAAGGATCCTATTGTCAAAGCAGCTTTTTGATATGCTCTAACCTTAAAAGGATTTTCGCCCTTTATTTCTAACATCTCTGCAATTCTATTTAATATATCTGCTACTGTTGCATTATCCATTTTTTTCAAGTTTTTCTAACATTATTTCTTTAAGCAATTGAGGATTTGCTTTTCCATTAGTTTTTTTCATTGCTTCACCCATAAAAAATCCAAACAAATTTTTCTTTCCACTCCTATAAATTGAAACTTCTTTTGGATTATTAGCTATTATCTCTTCTATAATAGATTCTAATGCATCAGAATCACTTAATTGAAACAATCCTTTCTCTTTTATAATATCATCTGGCTCTTTACCTGTTAACATCATCTCTTCTAAAATTGTTTTACCAATTTTCCCAGATATTTTCCCTTCATTAATTAAAGTAAGCATTTTTGTAAAATTTTCAGGGTTTAATGGTACATCCTTTAAAGATTTGTTCATTTTGTTCAAGTTTTTTAATATCTCGGAACTTATCCAGTTTACAATTGTTTTGTAATCTTTATATAACTTTGTGCATCCATCGAAGAAACTAAGAATATCTTTAGACGATGTGAGGAGTTTAGCCTCTTCGTTTGATAAGCTGAAATTTTCAATTAAGCGCATATATGCATTATGCGGTAGCTCTGGTAAAGTGGTTCTGATTTTTTCAATCTCATCATTTTTAACTGAGAGCAAAAGTAAATCTGGTTCTGGGAAGTACCTATAATCATTTAATGTTTCTTTACTACGCATCAATATAGTTGTTTCATTCTTTTCATTGAAAGCTCTTGTTTCTGATAATACAGATTCGCCCTTGTCTAAGAGGTTGTTTTGCCTATCTATTTCAAATTTTATTGCCTTAACAACTGCTTTAAATGAATTTAAATTTTTTATCTCAACTTTAGTACCAAAATTACCTTCTACATTCTTCAATGATACGTTTACATCGCACCTTAATGCACCCTCTTCCATCTTTCCAGAAGATATACCTAAAAAATCAACAATTTCTTTGAGCTTTTCAAGGAATTCTCCTGCTTCTTCTGGAGAAGTAATATCAGGCTCAGTAACGAGTTCAATTAAAGGAATACCACATCTATTAAAGTCTACTAAAATCTCATCTTCCCCATGAATAAGCTTTGCAGAATCTTCTTCAAGGTGGATTCTCCTTATTCTAATATCTTTTCCCTCTATGCTTAATAATCCATTTTCTGATAAAGGTAAATCAAATTGAGTTATTTGATAACCTTTGGGGAGATCAGGGTAGAAATAATTTTTTCTGTAAAAGCTTGATACATTATTTATTTTACAGTTTAAAGATAAAGCAAGCATAATACCCATCTTTACAGCTTCTTTATTTATAGTTGGCAAGGTTCCAGGATAACCCAAACAGACTTCGCAGATATTACTGTTCGGAGAGGCTCCATAATTTGTTGGACAACTGCAAAACATTTTGCTCTTTGTAAGAAGTTGAATATGTATCTCTAAACCTATGACTGGTCTAAACATTTAGCTCTACCTTGATATATTTTGAAATTTTGTAAAGTTTCTTTTCAGATAGCTTGCTTCCAATAACCTGTATTCCTACAGGTAATCCTGAATCACTCAAGCCAGCTGGAATATTTATGGAAGGTAAGCCTGCAAGAGAAGAAGGAATGGTAAATATATCTGAATAATACATTTTTAAAGGATCTTTCTTTTCCCCAAATTTAAATGGAAGAGTCGGAGTGGTCGGAGCTAATATGAAATCTACTTCATTTAAAATTGAGGTAAGTTCTCTACTTATAATGTTTCTTGCAAGAAGAGCTTTTTTATAAAATTTATCAATATAACCCTGCGATAGAGCAAATGTCCCAAGGAGTATTCTTCTCTTTACTTCTTTACCAAAATTAGATGTTCTTGTTGAATTAATTGTATCTTCAAAAGAGTTAGCATTATCTCTTGCTCCATAACGAATTCCATCAAACCTCGAAAGATTTGAGGAAGCTTCTGAATCAGCGATTATATGGTAAGCTGGTAGAGCATAATTATAATGAGGAAAAGAATATTGTGTTATAGTAAATTTTTCCATTAAGAGTTTTTTTACTTCCTCATACCTTTCGAAGATTTCTCTGTCAATTGTAATATCTTCAAATTCTTTAATGGTAGCAAATTTACCTATTAAGGTCTCATCTGGTAGATCATTGTAGCTTTTTATTGCTAAAGTAGTACTATCAAGATTGTCTTTTCCAGCAATTGTAGATAAAAGTAGGAACAGATCGTTTAAATTTCTTCCAATGGGACCAATTTGGTCAAGAGATGAAGCAAATGCTATAAGTCCATATCTCGAAACTAAACCATAAGTTGGCCTTAAACCATAAACTCCACAGAATGCAGCAGGTTGTCTCACGGAACCACCAGTATCTGAACCAAGAGATACTAATGCTTCTTTAGCGCTAACTGCTGCAGCTGAGCCTCCCGATGAACCTCCTGGAACAAACTCTTTTGAGTAAGGGTTTTTTGTTAATTTGAAGGCTGAATTCTCCGTTGATGAGCCCATAGCAAATTCATCAAGGTTAGTTTTACCTAAAATTATTGCTCCTGCATCTTTTAATCTTTCAACTACAGTCGCATCAAAAGTTGATTTATAACCTTTAAGGATATTAGAAGAGGCTTTTGTTTCATGACCTTTTACATTTATATTATCCTTAATAGCTATTGGAATACCGTAAAGTGGCATATCAAATTTTTTAAGCTTTGTTAATTTCTCTGCCTCTTTTAAAGCTTCTTCTTCAAACACCTCGATAAATGCATCAATTTCTGGCTCGATCTCTTTAATTCTTTTAAGATATTCAATGGAAACTTCTAAAGGCGTTAAATCACCACTTTTATAGTAAGATTTAAGTTCCGATATTGATAAAGACAATATTTCTAAATTATTCTTCATTTAGAATTTTTGGGACTTCCAAGAAATCATCTTTTATAAAAGGAAAGTTATCTTTAATTTTATCAATATTATTACAATTAATTGAAATATCTTCTCTTAAAGTTAAATATTCACTATTTTCTATTTCAACTGGTTCGTCTTCTAAATTTGAAATAATAGAGAATTCTTCTACAAGTTCTTTTAAGCTCAGTAAAAATTCTTCTCTTTCACTCTCTTTTAGAGAAACTTTAGACAGTCCACATAGATAATTTAAGAGTTCATTATCAAATTTCATTTAGTTGATTCTATCTAAGATCTCTTTTGTATCACGAGCTATCATTATCTCTTCATTTGTAAATATTACAAATACCTTAACTTTTGAGTCATCAGCTGATATTTCACGACTCTTTTTTAAGTCTGTATTATTACGATTCTTGTCAAGTTTAACTCCTAAAAATTCAAGGTCTGATAGTGCTAACTCTCTAATTTGTTCAGTATTCTCGCCTATTCCTGCTGTCATAACAATTGTATCTAGTCCACCCATAGCAGCAGCATAAGCCCCAATGTAATGTTTAACTCGATATGCAAAAATCTGTAATGCAAGTTTTGCCCTATAATCTCCGCTTTTAGCAGCAGCTACAACGTCTCTTGCATCATTAGATATTCCAGAAATACCAAGTAGTCCTGATTTTTTATTAAAGAGGTTGTCAACTTGATCAACTGTCAAATTTTTTGTTCTCATAAGGTAAAAAACTATAGCAGGGTCAACACTTCCACATCTTGTTCCCATCATTAAACCCTCCAATGGAGTAAAACCCATAGAGGTATCTATAGATTTACCATTTTTTATGGCAGCCATTGAAGCACCATTGCCAAGATGACAGGTAATAATTTTTAACTCATCTAATTTTTTGCCCATCATTTTTGCAGCTTCTAACGAAACGTATCTATGAGAAATTCCATGAAATCCGTATTTTCTAATTTTATCACTTTCATAAAGTTCATAAGGTAGTGGATAAATAAAAGCATAGTCAGGTAATGTGTGATGGAAAGCAGTATCAAATACAGCAACTTGTGGAGTATTGGGCATTACTTCTTTACATGCTAAAATTCCAGAAAGATTCGGTGGATTATGGAGAGGTGCAAGTGGAATTGATTTTTCTATCTCATCAATTACTTCCTGATTTATTAAAATTGAGGTGGAGAATTTTTCGCCTCCATGAACTACTCGATGGCCTACTGAATCTATCTCTGAAACGTCTTTAATGACACCAACATCTTCGCTTGTAAGTTTGTTTAAAATAACTGATAGTCCTATTGAGTGATTTTTTATTGATAGAGTATCCTTGCTGCCTTCAAATTTATATGTTTTATAACTGAATATCGCATCATCTGAACCGATTCTTTCAACTAAACCAGATGCAAGCTGTGTTTCGTCTTTCATATCGTAAAGTCTAAATTTAATCGAAGAACTTCCACAATTGAGAACAAGTATTAACATTATTATTAATCCTTTCGCTAATTTAATCAAATTTTTGTAAACTTTAACAATTAAAATTAAAAGCAGGATTCTACTAAATTCAAGTACTAAAATTAAATTGAGAGTTCAAGAATGAGTTTTTTGCACTCTCAACAAACCTTAAGATTCTTACGAAAATAATAACTCCAAAATTGATCTTCCTTTTAATTAATTGATAAATTTATTCGAGTTTATTAAAATCAAACTTAAGCTATAGTAAAGAAATTGAATTGTATAGCTATATAGATGCACACATAAGGATTAAAGTTATTATTTTCATGCTTGTGTTAAAGTGGTAATTTTACCTTATTAAAGTCACAAATAATAATATTATCTTCTACAATTTTCTCTATCTATCTTTTTAATATATATTTATTTGAAAACATAAAACAAAAATTATATGAAACATCTTTAAAAACTATGAAAAATTTTATAACTCATGGATATAAAATTAATACTAATTTAATTTATCTAAATTTGATAAGTTTTATCCTTAAAAAATCTATTTTGTATATTCTATGACATTTATTTAAGAATTAAAATGAAATCCAGTAACCCCTTATCACCAGTTTCAAATTTACCACTAAATTCCTTAATATTTTCAAATTCAAAATAAATAACCAAATGGATTTCATTGTACATCCCGGAATAAGTCCTTGTTTTTACATCTTTTATATAGTCTTTCTCTTTTAATTTTAAAAGTTGAGCTTCCGCTTCACTTAATAAAATAGTGTTTTCAAAATCGATTGAAATCTCATTTTTTTCCTGATTGCTATAAACTGAACCAATTTTTATAGAGGGACAAATAGCGCCACCAGCAAGAAAAGTATCTTTAACTTCTGAAAAGCTGAACGAAATAGTTTTGTCCTTTTCAGTTATGCTTTTTAAACCAATCTTGTTTACGCTACTCCCTACAGAAACAAAACCTGTCAAAGGCCTAAAAGTATATTCTTTTGTTACTGTTCCTTTCTCTATTTCATATTTGAAATTATGTGGAAAATCCCTAAAAGCGTTCATAGTGTTTCGCCCATCGCAATAAAACAAAATAAAACCATTATCAAAAGAGACATCACTTATATAATCATCAGTATTCAAATTAATTGACTTGCAAACATTTTTATTTACTTCTATTAAAGCATAGTTGTAATTTGTAAGCGAAAGAATTGGTGAAATTTTATAAGATACCAAAAAATAATCGTTTGAGATCTTCTTAAGATTAAGTTCCTCTATAATATCTCCCTCTTTAACTCTACTATCTTCTGGATTTGACTTAATATAATCATCAAAAATGCTTAAAGCCTGATTATAAATACCAAGCTTATAAAGCTCATTTGACACATTATTTGTAATACTTTTTGAACAGCTACAAACTGTCAGAATAATAAATGAAGTAATTAAACAAATTAATAATTTTTGCTTTTTTATTGTTTTTTTCTTTTCTTCTTTCACTTTAAGCTTTCTCCTTCCATATTATCTGTCTTGCCCCTAACGTTTTTCACTCTAACATCTCTTTGCATTTCTGTCACAACACAAGCAAGAAAATAATATTTTTAATCCTTTTCTTATGCCTATGATATAACTAAATTATCTAAATTCAATCTCTTTGCCAAATATAATTTTATAGTTATTATTTTCAGAGTATTTTCAGAGGAATTAAATCTTTTTGAAAACTTTATTGCTCTTTCACATAAGATAAATTTGACTCATAACTATTAAATAGCTTCAAAGAGTAATATTTCGATGATATTATTCATAAAACAATTCAATTTAATGCTAATTATTTGTTAAAAACAAAATAATTTTTAAATTTCTGATAGTTGATTTCGGTAATGGTGCGATTTCTCTTATTATTCCAATGAAGAATAAGCTATAAAAAGTTTTGTGCATTGCCACGATATTTAAAAGAACCATTTTTTGCTACTACAAGATCTCACTTTTTTTGTCTTCATCAATATATAAGTGCTATAAAAATATATAAATAATTTGTATAAAAAAATTCTGTAATTCTTAGATACAAAAACTGGTTATTAGACATAGATTTACAATAGATACTTTCGAGAATGATGCTTACCCAGTCATCCTAAAGAAACATCTTTTTAAGTGAGCCAAAGGATCTCTTTTTTTCATTCATTTACAAATTAATATAAACATAAATTAAAAAAGAAAATTACTGAGATTATTCGCTTATACTCACAATCACCGAGTAGTTATGAGAAGATTCTTAAGGATCTGTCCAAGAAGATGCATTATAAGAATGACTAAGAAATTATAAATACAAAGACATTAATATTCCTCACTAAATAAGAGATAATATTTAACTTAGGATTGATAAGTTAGAACTCTAATTTTTTCGTCTCATTCACAGACATAAGAACTCTCAAGATATTAAATATTAAAAATAAGAAAGTTAAACTATAATTAAAGTATTTGAAAGGAGAGCAAAAATGGATGAGTTAATAAAATCTGGAGAAATGAAGCTAAACTGGGTAAAAGATCATATGCCAATTCTCAATCTTATAGAAGAAAGATTTAAATCGGAATTGCCTTTTAAAGGTTTGAAAATAGGAGTATGCATTCATCTCGAAGCAAAAACAGCAAGATTGTGTGAACTCTTAAAAGTTGGTGGAGCAACAGTTTATTTAACAGGAAGTAATCCCTTATCAACTCAAGATGATGTAGCTGCTGCAGTGGGCAAGCGAGGAATAACAGTTTTTGCAAAACATGGTTGCTCGGAGGAAGAATACTTAGAGTTTATATCTAAAATGATAAATGAGAGACCAAATATAATTCTTGACGATGGCGGAGATACTGTAAACCTTATACATGAAAAATACCCGCAATATTTGAGTGATGTTTTAGGCGGGTGTGAAGAGACCACTACAGGAGTTTTAAGACTTAAAGCTAGAGAAAGAGAAGGAAAACTTAAATTCCCAATGATTCTTGTTAACGATGCACTTACAAAATATCTCTTTGATAATAGGTATGGTACTGGACAATCAGTATGGACTGCCATAACTAATATTACAAACCTGATAGTTGCTGGTAAAGTTATTGTTGTTGCAGGATATGGTTGGTGTGGAAAAGGTGTCGCGAACAGAGCAAAAGCCTTAGGAGGAAGAGTTATAATAACTGAAATTGATTCCATCAAAGCAATTGAGGCTCATATGGATGGTTTTGAGGTTATGCCTATGGAGAAAGCATGTCCCTTAGGAGATATATTTATCACAGTTACAGGATGTAAAGAGGTTATAACAAAAAGACACTTTGATCTTCTTAAAAATGGAGCAATATTATGTAATGCTGGTCACTTTAACGTTGAAGTAGATTATAATGCTTTAGAAGAATATGCAATTTCAAAGAAAGAGGTTAGAAATAATATTGTTGAATATCTTCTTCCTTCGGGTAAAAGATTAAATTTGCTCGCTGAAGGAAGATTAGTAAATCTTGCCGGAGGCGATGGACACCCAGCAGAAATTATGGATACATCCTTTGCACTACAGGCATTATGCGCAGAATACATTGCAAAAAATAAACTTGAGCATAAATTATATAATGTTCCTTATGAAATAGATTTAGATGTTGGAAAGCTAAAGTTAAAAACATTAAATATCGATATTGACTCGCTAACTCCGGAACAAGAAGAATACCTTAAAGCTTATAATATGTAATTATCTAACTCAATATATTGTTCATCCGAAAATAATAACTCCAAAATTAATCTACCTTTTAATTAATTGATAAATTTATTCAAGTTAATTAAAATCAAACTTAAGCTATAGTTAAGAGAATAAATTTAAAGAAATTGAATTTTAATTATTCAGTTATACAAGATTATATAAGAGGCACAAAAAAGGATTAAAGTTATTATTTTCATGCTTGTGTTGCGGCAGTTATACAAAGAAATGTTAAATAACATATAGAAAAATTTTATAACTGCAGTTAAAATATAATTATATGATAGATTTCTATTCATTTGGTAAAATTATAGTTGATGGGAAAAAGTATAATTCTGATTTAATAATAACACCTAAGTCTATTATA
>Ga0255347_1002078_pt1 | contig 29512 bp, 30 predicted proteins | sample wastewater_treat_2_FD_192479 | JGI IMG/M metagenome (GOLD analysis project Ga0255347, IMG submission 192479) | Wastewater microbial communities from Lulu Island WWTP, Vancouver, Canada - plant24 | ecosystem: Engineered > WWTP > Wastewater > Unclassified | place: Canada: Vancouver, British... | reverse complement strand
GTGATCTGGGTATCGAGATCAATCCGGTCCACCACGATGATCACGGTGGGATTGCCCAATTCCGGATGGAACCGGAGCTTTTGCGCCGCGAAAACCATGAGAAGCGACTTCCCGCTGCCCTGGAAATGCCAGATGAGGCCCTTCTTCGGGTAGCCCTTGACCACACGGGCCACGATCTGGTTGGTGGTGAAATACTGCTGATACCGGCAGGTGATCTTGATCCGCCGGTGTTTTTTGTCCGTGGCGAAAAGCGTGAAGTTCTGCAGGATGTCGAGCACCACCTCGGGCCGAAGCATGCTCTCCACCGCCGCCCGGACATGATGCAGTTGCCCTTCCTCCTGGTTGTCCTCATCGCGCCACGGCCCCCACATCTCGATGGGCATCCGGATGGAGCCGTAGCGAAAGAGGCGGCCCTCGGTGGCAAAGGAAAAGACATTCGGCACGAACATGGCCGGCACTTCTTTTTCATAGATCTGGTTGATCTGGAAGGCGCCGTCAAACCAGGTCACCGCACTGCGCGTGGGCGTCTTGGCCTCACCGATGACCACCGGCAGCCCGTTGATGAGAAAGACGAGATCGAAACGTTTCTCGACAGGCCCAGCCTGGTAGGTCCATTGATTGGTAACCGTGAACCGGTTGTGGGAGGGCTGAGCCGCGTCCACCAGACGTATGGGAACGTGGTCGCCGTGGGGACCGAAGGGCATGGACTTCTCTCCCCGCAGCCAGGCCATGAAATTCTCGTTGGCCCGCACCAGTCCGTCGGCCTGCACGGAGAGAAGGCAGGCGCGCAGGTTGTAGATGACCTCATCAGCCCGGTCGGGCTGCGCGGCAATCTCGGGGTTGAGCTTGATGAGCGCCTCGCGTACCCAAGGCTCCACCATCACATCGCCGCTCTGACGCGGAAGCTGGGCCGCAGGTAGATAATCCCAGCGTTGCGGTCGCAACTCTTCACCGAGCGAACCGCTCCAGCCAGGTGTAAGGTCCTCGTGAAAGACGAAAGGCGCACCACCACCTCCCTTTGTGACGGCATCGAGGATCATCTGCTCTACGGTGTTGGATTCGGTGAAGATCATGGATTGTTTCCTATCCGATCAAAGTATCTGTCATGGTTTGCCGCAACGAAATAAGATTTCGCCTGTTGTGCTTGGCTTCGGCTAGGTGCCGGTCCATTGCGTCAAGTCGATCGACAATCTCCTGCTGTTGTTCCTTGCTCAAGAGGGGTACTTCGAAGTCCTCGAAGTGCCGAAAGTAGAGATGCCGAATCTTGCTGCCCTCGCATCGGTTCTCCACTAAATTGCGGAACCGACTTGACTGAAGACACCGCAAGAAAAACTTCGGAAGGACTTGCTTACTGAGGACAAACCTCCCTATTCGCTGGTTGAGCAAACCAGAATCGTAAGGCCCTGTCATACAAACGCGACCCATAAAGCCATCTTCGAGCGACTGCGCTGTCAGGTTAATAAGAACTTGGTCAGCTTCAATAAACCAACCGCGGTTCTCTTCAAGATGCCTCTCCGGCAAATTAACAGTTACCGAAGATGACCAGTCGATGGTTCCATCGGGCGCAAGATTGCCGGGCCGAATCAGTCGGACTCCATGCTCTTGATAATCGGCGCTCGGGAACGGCCGACCATTTTGCATTGAAGCGAGTTCATGTAGCAGAACGAAGCTTTGGGTACGATCTCCCGATTGTGGTGAATAGGTAAGACCGTCAATCAGGGCAATCCGGACTTCTTCAAGGTTCGCAATGAGGGACGTGAAGCCTCCTGCAGCTCTGTCCACCGCCCAGAGGATTCCCGCGATGCGCCGCTGCTGGTCGAGAGGTGGGAGGGCGAACTCCTCGTTCTTGAGTGTCGTCCAGTTGATGGTGGGCGACAACGAACCGACGGAGATCTCCATTGCCCGGTTCATGAACTTGTCGCTCATCATGAGGAAAGGTAAGAACTCGGGCAGCGCAAGGTCCGGCTTCGCCCGCACAACCATAGCATGCGCCGAGCAAATCCCGTCCATCTGTGCCAGAGCGAGCTTACGCTGGTAAGCCCTACGGCGTCCAAAGATCAGATCACCTTTGCGGAAGCGGAGTTTGGTGCCGATCACGTCGCTGCCCCTGCCCCAACGTCTTATGTGCAGGCTACCGGGGTCGAGATGCTCCAGTCCCACGTAGATTTCGTCTGCCGCTTCCGCTGGTTCAACACGCCGGTTCACGTTTTCGGCGAACGCACCGAAGGGCATCCGCTTCCATTCACTGCGTTCGAGCCACGGAGGCTGTTGATTGGCGGCCGTGAAAGCGGGCAGTTCGGTCACAGGAAGTTTGTTTCCAAGCACAGCATTTAGCGCCTTGCGAACTTCCGAAGCAGAACTAAGCCATGTTGAGAGCCCTTCTCCGAAGGATGCACCATTCTTAATCCCTTTTGCTGCCGTCATGGTTCCGTTCGAGGTAGCGTACAGGGTGATGTTGAGATTGCCATGCTGGTGGCGAATTTCCTCCAATGTCGCCACATGGGTAAAGCCCGGTTCATCCTCAAACCTCCGATAGGCGGTGACAATGCGCTCAATGTGGTCGTCGGTCAGGAAACTTTGGGCGCGTTCGCGGGTGACTTCGTTGACGGCGTTGATGAAGAGGACTCGGCCCTTTCGCGCCTTGGGCTTAGCCGTACGGCAGATGGCGATGCACGCTTCCATGGGCGAGTTGTAGAAAAGGTTCGATCCAAGGCCGAGGACACATTCGATGAGGTCGGCTTCAATGAGTTTTCGCCGCATCTGCGCTTCCTCCTGGCGGAAAAGCACACCATGAGGAAAGAGAATGGCACAGCGGCCCGACTTGGGTGCGAGGCTGAGCAAAATATGCTGCCAGAAGGCATAGTCGGCCCTTCCCTGGGGTGGGGTCCCGTAGAGGTTCCGCCCCCAGGGGTCGGAGGCAAAGGCATTGCGGTCCCACTGTTTGATGGAATAGGGCGGATTGGCCAGAACCATGTCGAAGCGCATGAGGCGGTCGCCCTGAACAAACTTGGGCTCGGAAAGCGTGTCCCCACGCTCGATCCGGAAGTCTTCGATGCCGTGGAGGAAGCAATTCATCCGGGCGATGGAGGAAGTCATGAGATTCCGCTCCTGACCGTAGAGGCGGACGTTACGCCACTCCAAATTCTTGCGGCGGAGATGGGCGATACACGAGAGGAGCATGCCGCCGGAGCCGCACGTGGGGTCGTAGATGGATTCTCCCGGCTGGGGCTCCAGCATCTCGGTCATGAGGTGGACCACCGTGCGGTTGGTGTAGAACTCGGCTGCGGTATGGCCGGAATCGTCGGCAAACTTCTTGATGAGGTATTCGTAGCCGTTTCCCAGTTCGTCCTCCGGTAGGTTCTCCAGGGTGAGATCGAGGGTGCTGAAGTGCTCGATGAGGTCCCGGAGCATGGCATCCGAAAGCCGGTTCTTATTGGTCCATTGGGCGTCGCCAAAGATGCCGTAAAGCTTGTCGGGGTTGGCGGTTTCGATGGCTCTCATGGCATTCTGCAGCGCCTGCCCGACGTTGCCGGTGACCTTGCGGACTTCTCGCCAGTGGGCTTCAAGCGGAACCTGGAAGCGATGGTTTTCCGGGAAGAGAGCAAAATCCCGGTCGCCACCGGATTCGGCAAGAGCGGCTTGGATCTCCTCGTCGAAGACGTCGCAGAGGCGCTTAAAGAAGAGCAGCGGGAAGATGAATTGCTTGTAGTCACCGGCGTCGATGGTGCCCCGCAGGAGGGTGGCCGCGCCCCAGAGGTAGGATTCAAGCTGTTGTTGGGATATGTGTCCGATCATGGTTTGCCCGATTTTCCGCCCGGCTTCGTCCGATTTGCGCCCGACGGTTTGGTCTTGCGTCCGATTTGCGCCTGATCGTCGGACGATTTCACCAGGTTTGCGCCTGATTTGCGCCTGATTTGCGCCTGATGCTCCTGTACCTCCTTGCCAGTCGGGCTGAGTGCAGGGATATAGCGTGTGGCACGCCCCGTGCCCGTCTTCTCCAGGTAGCCCCTCTCCTTCAAATCATCAAGCATCCGCCAGGCAGTGTCCCTGGATATTCCGAGGTTCTGAACGCACCATGCGGTGGAGATGTGGCCGGTCTCCAAAGCGGCCTTCAAAGCCGTGTTCTGGCTTTCTGTCAGCTTCGGGTCAGGGAAGAATTGTTCAGCAGGCAAGGCTTGAACAGCCACTCCATGTGCTTCGACGAGCTCTGATTGTGATGCCAGCGTAACCGTGAACTCATCATCGACCAGGGCGAACCGGGGCAACTCGAGGCCATGCCGCTGCATGACCTCCCGCATGCGGCGAATGCCGCTGCCGCGCTCATCCATCAATTCGAGCCAGGTCAACCCCTGGACCACAAGGGGGTTGCGCGCCTTGGACCGCCCTTCTCCGCGCCCGATGCGCTCGATGCGCTGGTTGCCAGGAGGAAGGCCGGGGCTGGAGAAAACCACACGGTCGGCAAAGACTTCCACGGTGATCTTCACGCCGGCATTCTCATAATCCCGATGGGCAACGGCATTTACGATGGCCTCCCGGAGGGCTTCCTGGGGGAAAGCTTCGGCATTCACGCGACGCAAACCTTCAATCTTCAGAGGTTGGGCCGTATTCCGCCGGATGAAGGCCACCGCCTGCTCAATGGCTGCGGGCAGCGGTTTATCCACGAGGATGCTGTCAAGGGGCCGGGCGTCACTTGTTTCGCCCACATAGGCATCGAGCTGAACACGCGCCTGAGGAAACGCTTTGGATGGGGATTTTGCCATGAGCAATACGGCAGCCGCAGTCGGACGGTACAGATTGTCTCCGGGGTCAAACCAGAGGTAGCCGCGAGAAACCAGCGCCTGAGTGATCGCTTCCTCAGTGAGCTTTTCGGGAGGTCTGTCCTCGGCGGCAGCCACCAGCTCTCTGACCAGGCCGGGGTCGAGTTCAGCTAAAGAAAGACTGTGAACTCGTTGCCGTTCGAAATCCGACGCACACCGAATCGTTTCTCGCGCCTGCTCGTTTTGCTGGGGGGTAGGCCCCGCTTCAAAAGTCTTTTCAAGGTACTCGATCAGGCGTGAACGAGCCTTCTTTAGAAGCTCATCCACGGATGCAAAGCGGCTGTAGGTGTGGCCGTCATGCCGCACTTCCGCCAGGAAGGCTTTTTCCTTCTCTTCCCGCTCAAATCCAGTGTCGCCTTTTACGCAAACCAACGTCGGAAGTTTTTGCTGCTGGGCAAGACGATATTCCTGATGGGTGGCGGAAAGGCCGTCAGCCAATGGCTCACCATACTCTTTCCCGATGATCAAGAGATAGACATGACAGGTGCCCAGGAGATCGAGATAGGCTTGTTTATTGGGGCGGAGCGGAGCGGGGTACTCCTCGAACAGCCGGGGCACGATGCTGGATGCGAGAAAGGGGTCAGTCGCCAGCAAGCCTCCCAGCGCTGCCCGTTCCTCTTGCAGTTCCTTTTGGACGGAACTGATAAACACCTTGAGCCGGATCATGAAAGCAGGCATTCCCGTTTGAGAATGGCGATCAGCCTCTCCTCTGCCGCAAAGGCGGAGAATGCACTCTCCTTCAATCGCTCCATGGCCTCATCGACGCTGAGCACTTCCTGCGTGACCTGCGGCTCGACATAGCGGGGTATGTTCAGGTTGTGATCGTTGGCGGCGATTTCTTCCAGCGTGACCACCCTGGCCACGCCCTCAATGTCTTTGAAGTCTCGATACCAGCCGTGGATCCGTTCGACGTGCTTCGGAAGAAGCTCGTTCTGGGCACGGCCCGTCTTGAACTCTCGTGAGGCATCGAGCACAAGCACCTTGTTGCGGCGCTCCTTTGCCTTGCGCTGGCGGAAGACCAGGATGCAGGCGGCAAGGCCCGTGCCGTAAAAGAGATTCGGCCCGAGCCCGATCACGGCTTCGAGCAAATCCATGTTCAGGATCTTCTTCCTGATCTGGCCCTCCTTGGCCATACGGAAGAGCACGCCGTGTGGCAGTACCACGGCCATCCGGCCCGTGGCCGGGGCCATGGACTTGATCATGTGCTGGACCCAGGCATAATCGCCGCTTTTGGCCGGCGGCATCCCTGCAAAGTTACGGCCCCAGGGATCGCTTGACCAGACTTCCTCCCCCCATTTTTCGAGGGAGAAGGGCGGATTGGCAATGACGCAATCGTAGGTGGCGAGATTGTCGCCCGAAAAGAATGCAGGCTGGCGCAAAGTATCGCCGCGCACGATCTGGAAGTCGGCGGCGCCGTGGAGAAAGAGATTCATGCGGGCGATGGCCGAAGTGGTGAGGTTCTTCTCCTGTCCGAAGAGCTTTCCCCAGAGCGTCCGGGTATCGCCGTGCTGCTCGCGGATGTGGTGAATCGCTTCCAGGAGCATGCCTCCCGTGCCGCATGCAGGATCGTAGATGAACTCTCCCTCGCGGGGATCGAGAATGTTCACCATCAACCGCACGACAGAACGGGGGGTATAGAACTCTCCCGCTTTCTTGTTGGTGAGGTCGGCAAACTTCTTGATCAGGTATTCATAGGACTGGCCGAGGATGTCCGCCTGGGCCACTTGGTTGCCAAGCGAGATGCGCGAAAAATGCTCGATAAGATCGCGGAGGAGTGCGTCGGACAAGCGCTCTTTGTTCGTCCATTGGGCATCGCCGAAGATCCCGTAGAGGGTCTCAGGGTTGGCACGTTCGATTCCGCGCATGGCCTTTTGCAGGGCCTGACCAACATTTGTAGTGACGGCGCGCACATCTCTCCAATGGCAATCCTCGGGGACCTGAAACCCGTAGTTCTGGGGGAAGAGGGCGTATTCCTCATCGCCACCGGACTCCTCCAGGGCGACCCGGTATTCCTCATCATGGACGTCCGAGATGCGCTTGAAGAACAGGAGCGGGAAGACATAGGTCTTGAAGTCGGCGGCATCTACCGGGCCGCGAAGGATGTTGGCAGCCTCCCAGAGGTGCGATTCCAGATGACCGAGAGAGAGGGATGCGTAGTTCATTGCCTGCTCAACGTGATGATAAGATGATTCTCCCGTAGACCTTGAAGCGACAGAAACCGGACTAATCGATGCGATTTGATGCCTGTCTCAGGCAGAGGACCGGGTATCTGCAGCAAAACGCTCTCCGTGGTTAATACTGTTGGCACAATTGCTGATCAAATGCAAGGACGGAACCGACAGCCTGTCCTAGTGGGATTACAGCATCAATATTCCTCCAGAGATTGCAGAAATCGCAGCGGATCGGTTGCCTACCTGGTCTCGATGCGCCAGGGTCTCAAGGTCAATTGCGATAAGTACTTGTCCAGTTACAGGTCCCCGGATGCTATGCAGCTTCCATTCTTCGGGCTCAACGCCGTCCTGCTGGCTACTGATTACGTCGAGAAAATGGGCGAATCACGGTGGAAGAAGCCCAAAAAGAAGCCGAAAGCACAGTCACCGGGAGGGCCGCGCTGACGGTACTCCTGGGGGAATACGGCGTTGAGAGTGATCTTAGAGAACATGGCGAGAACGACACAGGCAGGCTGAAATGGAAACCTGCCTTTTTCATGCCAAATGAAACTTCCCTCTTGACTTCTATGACTGCATAACTATAATGCAGTTACATAAAGGAGGATAGTCATGAAGGAAGGCATGAAAGCGATTACATTCAGGGTGCCAGACGACATTGCAGACTGGCTCAGGGACCGGGCAGCACTTGAAACCATCAAGCAGAAGCGCCAGGTATCCATCAACAGCATGGTGCTGGAGATGTTCAGGCGTGAAATGGAAGTGCATCCAGTTCACGAAAAGGAGGGGTAGGAGATGGCAATCTTGACTGAGTGCCCAACATGCCACAAAAAGCAAAAGGTTCAGCGGAAGAAATGTTCAAAATGTGATTCAAACATGATCAGGGCACCACTGGCGGTATTGGATGATGAGGGGATGCCCGACAAGGAAAAACTGGAGGAATACGGAAAGCCTGCCGATTTCTCAAAGTGCACGAGATTTTGGATCAACTACACGCTGCCGGCAACACGGAAACAAAAACGAGAATTTGCGGGCTATGGCTACGAGATTGCCAAGACGGCAGAATCCAAGCGGAGGGTTCAGAAATGCTATCACCGGTCCAGAGTGGACCCACCTTGACCAAGATACGGACCCTTTTGGAAAATCATTCTCCGAAGTTGCCGCGTGGCAACCAGACATGTGGCACGTCTTTTGCTGTAGACTGCCAAAGAAGATAAAGTATAATAAAAGCAATTATATAAAGCTTTCACTCAAAAACACAAGAATCATGCCAACCAGCGAGCCGATCAGCCCTTTGTATCAGTCAAAGGAAAACAGGTGGGTCCAGTTTCTGCCGCTGGGTGGGTCCATTCTTATTCGGTGGTAGCATTCAGAAATACGAAAATCCGCGCATCCTGCAAAAGATCCCTGAGGAGAAGATGACATTTCAGGAGTTAACCGACTGGTACCTTGGCCTTGAGAAGGTGAAAGCGTTGGCGTATTTTCCGACGCTCAAGATTAATCTGGCCTCTTTCAATGAAGAGTTTGGCACCCACACCATACCGGAAATCAAGCCTGCAGACTTGGAGAATTATCAGGCAAAAAAGAAGGCGCACGGGTATTCCGACAACTATGTTGACCATCAGATTGGTGCCGCTAAAGTAGTCGTGAACAAGGCTTTCGACAATGATATGGTTAGCGGCGAGACGGTGAAAGTCTTCAAGCGGGTCAAGAAGCTGCTAAAGCGCAATGCCAATGCCAGGGACCGAGTTTTGACCATCGAAGAACTCAAGAGCATTCTGGATAATGCAGCTCCCCATATTCGGGCGGTTGTCAGCACAGGTTTTTATAGTGGAATGCGGCGCGGTGAGATCCTGGGCCTTACCTGGGATAGAGTCAACCTGGAAGAGCGGGTAATCAAACTGGAAGCGCAGGATACGAAGGACCGTGAGCCACGCACAATCCCCATTTCACAGGAGTTATTTCAGATCCTGAAGTCAGTCCCAAGGGCGCTTCATGACAACCATGTCTTTCTATATCAAGGAAAGCCGGTTCAATCCATCAAGACCGGGCTGATTAGGGCTTGCAGGGATGCTAAAATCGACTATGGTAGATTTGCCAAGGGTGGCTTCATCTTTCACGACTTGAGGCACTGTTTCAATACCAACATGCGCAGGGCGGGCGTGGCTGAATCGGTTATCATGAGCATCACGGGTCATTCCACCAGGACAATGTTTGACAGATATAATACGATTGACGCTGAAGACGCTCAGAATGCCATTTCTCAGCTGGGACGATATCTTGGGGAAATTGACCAAAACGTTGACCAAGAGGGGTTGGAGCAATGAAAAACGGGAATCTGACTGTCAATCAAGTCCCCGTTCTGATTGGCCTTTTTGATGGGGTGAGTGACCGGACTCGAACCGGCAACCTCTGGGGCCACAACCCAGTGCTCTAACCGTTTGAGCTACACCCACCACGAAAGAATCCTGCGCCGCGATGACGCAGATTACTATCATGGCTTTCGGTAAAGTTCAAGGATAAAGCAGGTATGGAGATTCGCTCGAAGTCGAAATCGGGAGAAGCGGTGCGGTTGTTCGTCGACCGGGACCGATACGGTGTGTACCAGGTCTATGCCGACTTCATGACCCCGGCGACCACCCCTGGTGAACGCTGTCTGTGCCATGGGTGGGGAGCTTGGAAAACCGGGCAGGGGATGATGGAAGGCATCTTTGCTGAAGGGCGGGTGATCGAGGTTCCCAAGAAGGATTGGAACAGCATCGTTGCTGCTCGTGAAGAGCTTCGCAACCGCGATCATCTGGAAGATATCCATCTCGTCAAGGTCTTTTTTCAGGGAGATCGCCTGAGCGTCGACAGCTATACCCTGAGTGCCCCAGTTGACCGGGAGACTTGGAAAAGGATCGAGTCCTGCATGTGCTTCGTGGACAGTGCCGACAATGACACCCTGTTGGCCGGCGATCGTTTCGTCGGGTGGGTGGTCAAAGCTGGCCTGGAAGCAGAAGTTGAGCGGCTCCTGGGAGTCCAGCCCGATGGGCTGATCGACCGTGAGACCAAGGCTGAGAGTTGAGCGCCGGGGGACAGCATTGGGCCGCAAATCGGGGTACCGGTTCGGTGTCAGCCTGAAGGCATTAGCCATTAGGATCGGTCGGGCCCAGGACAGAATCGTCGAGGGGTTCTGAATGGCATGAAAGGGAAAGGATTCACTTTAGGGGTCATGCTCCTGGCAGTCGTCGCCATTATCGGCCAATCTGCCACCGTCGTTGCGGGCAGCTATGACGATGCCTTCCGCTGCGGCACCGATCTGGTCCTACTGGGCGACAGCAGCTACCGTGTCCGCGCCAAGTGCGGCAACCCGACTGCCAGGGAATATGTCGGCACCAACTACCATCGTGGCTTCCCGGCCGGAGAGTTGCGAGACGCGGAGGAATGGATCTACAACCGTGGCCCAACCGATTTCGTCTACACGCTACGTTTCCACGGCGGGACCCTCACTGAAATCTACCGGAGCGGTCGAGGCTTCTGATCCGCGCCCGCAAAGAATCACCAGTCCTTGCGGCAAGGGTGGATGGAGGTTCAGCTTTTCTTGCCGGAACCCACCGGCCGGCGACGCTGCAACAAAGGGACGATTGGGTTAAAAGGAACCACTTTGAGTCACATCGCTACATCCTGAACCCTCGCGGTCGCGCATCCCCTGGGCAAACAATTGGGAAAAGAGAAAGGGCAAAAACCCCTGGCTAAATTCTGACAAACCGGGAAACGAGCAGGTTGCTGCGACTGGTGAGGGAGTGGCAGGCCAGGAGGGATTCGAACCCCCAGCCCCCGGATTTGGAGTCCGGTGCTCTAACCGTTAGAGCTACTGGCCTGCACCCGGAGCTCTTATAACGACTTGCACTCTCGATGTAAAGAGAAATATCCCCAAGCCGCGGCGGCGATGGCCGGGAGGCTTGGCAGCGATTTTCAGATTGACAATTCTGTACGATATTCGGTAGCATCAAGCTGACTGCTTGTAAGTCAGGGTAATACGGGATTTTGTGATAATTTTATCGAACTATTCGCCCGCGATACCTCCAGCTGGAATTTTCTCTCCCTCTATTTGCCCGGCAACTTCTGCAGACGGAGACTTCCGCCCAATTCACGTCAGGGGCAGTGACCATGTGGGTGGAGGAACGCTTTTTGCAAAGCAGGTTTTGAAGCTATTTCCCAAAATGGAGGGTGAAATGAAGATCAAATATTGTAGAAGATACAATAAGTATGTGAGCCAGCAGCACTGTGAGTTTTTCAATGAAGGTCACGGTTGCGAATACTACAGTTCGGCTCAGTGGAACAGCATCAAGGACCTGCTGCAGGATGAGGACCGGCCGCAACGGGAAGTGAATGCGATTATCAAACCATTCAAATGCAATCTCATGGATCGACGCTATTTGAATGCTTTGCGAAACAAGCATCGGCTTGGAGGACGGGCCGCTGGGGTGAGAATCTAAAGCGCGAGACGCCGCCCGTTGCCGGGGTTCGAGGCGGACTGCAAAGGCCCCCCTGGCGACAGCGGAAAGGTCGTTGCTGTGCCGGGTGCCGGTGTTGCCGGCGAGCATCGGGATGACCTGTCCAGGGGCGGCAAGGAGTTGAGTCGGAGGAGGGTGCAATGTCCCCTGGAAAGCACCCGTAGAAAGGGAGGGGGTTGCATAGGTTAACATGCCTTTGCGTCCACGTTTCTCCTCCACCATGGCGGAAACCGCACGACCGGCTGCTCCTGATTCAACGACACGGGCGGGGGGGCGGCCTTCCCAGGCAGTGCCGCCCGGATGCATCGTTTTTGGTTCCTCGGAAGACCACCTCCTTCACTGATGGTAGTCTGCCGCCTGTACTGCACAGACGGTCCTCAACCACCGACGAAAGAGTCCCCCGGCCCGGGGCGGGAGGGGGCGAGACATTTTCTCCGGCAGAGAGTAAAAGGTATGTTCGAGAAGCTGCTGGTTGCCAATCGAGGTGAAATTGCCATCCGCATCATGCGCTCGGCTCAGGAACTGGGAGTCAGGACGGTGGCGATTTATGAGGAAACCGACAAGGCCGCGCTGCATATCCGGAAGGCGGATGAAGCCATCTGCATTGGTTCCGGACCGCGCAAGGATTATCTGAGCATCGAGCGGATCATCCATGCGGCCACGACCACCGGCGCCGATGCCATTCATCCGGGTTATGGCTTTCTCGCCGAGAACCCGCTGTTTTCCAAGGAATGTACTGATGCCGGGCTGGTTTTTGTCGGCCCCCCCCCGGATGTCATCCGGGACATGGGGAGCAAGGTGATTGCCAGGCAGATCATGATTGTGGCGGGAATTCCGGTGATCCCCGGCACCGAGGTGCTCGAGTCCGGCGCTGCCGGTGAGGATGAAGCCATCCGATTTGCTGAAGAAAACGGCTTTCCCATCATGATCAAGGCAGTGGCCGGCGGGGGCGGACGGGGCATTCGCGCCGCCCAGGACCTGGCTGAGCTGATCCGGGGCCTGAGAATCGCCCGTTCCGAAGCGCAGATGGCCTTCGGCAGTGATGAGATCTATCTGGAGAAGGCCCTGGTCAACCCGCGCCACCTCGAGGTGCAGATCCTTGCCGACAGCCATGGCAACATCGTCCATCTGGGGAGCCGCAACTGTTCCATTCAAAGACGTCACCAGAAGCTCATTGAAATTGCCCCGGCCTCCCTTCCTCAAAACCTCATGGACTGCATCTGTGACACCGCGGTGAAAGCGACGAGGGCCTGCCATTACGTCAATGCCGGGACCGTGGAGTTTCTTCTGGATGAGGACGACCGGCACTATTTCCTCGAAGTCAACACCCGCATCCAGGTGGAACATACCGTAACCGAAGTGATCACCGGCATTGATCTGGTGCGGGAGCAGATCCGTATCGCAGCCGGAGAACCCGTCTCTTTCTCGCAAAGCGATGTCCATTTTCGGGGTTACGCCATCGAGTTGCGGATCAATGCCGAGGATCCCAAGAACAACTTCATGGCCAATCCCGGTCTTATCCAGATCTATCAGTCGCCCGGCGGGCACGGCACGCGCGTGGACGGCGCCATCTACCAGGGGTATGAGATTCCCAGGTTCTACGATTCCATGCTGATCAAGCTGACCGTCTATGGCTTCACCTGGCGCGAAGCGGTGGATCGGATGCGGCGAACACTCAACAGCCTTGTCATCGGCGGGGTCCAGACCACCATCCCTTACTATAAGCAAATCGTCAACGATCCGGATTTCATCGAACAGCGTTTCGATACCTCGTACATTGAAACCCACCAGCATCTGTTGGACTATCAGGATGAGGTGCCGGAACTGGAAAAACTGGCGAGATTTGTCGCCGAGATCAATGCGCATGGTTATAATCGCCATGCTGATTTTTAGAGGGTGGCACGATTTCGTGGCGTTCTGCCGGTCGGAACATCATTCTATTCCTGTTGGGATGATGCGGCAATTGGGCCCTGAATCGTGAGAAGCCTGCGGCAAACCGGTATTCCGGAGATTTTCTCACCAGCCGGAGAGGAGTTGCTACCCCATGCCAGTGCACCAACGGGTCAGTCCCCAAATGAGGAGTCACCAGATCATTGACCACCTGCGCCATACCGACGGGTATTTTGTGACCAACAACGAACGGGACGTCTCGCAGTCTGACTTCAAATGCCGCATCATGCCCCAGACGACTCTCAAGGTGGCTCCCTATCGGGATCAAACCGGCTTTTTCGCCCTTGAGATCACGGGCGGCGCCACCGTTCATGTCGACCTCATGCGCAAACAGATCAATCCTTTTGAAAAGCTGCGGCTGGTGCGCAAAGCGATGCCTCACACCCTGCTCCAGGCCGGATGCCGCGGCCGGAGCCTGTTCGGCTATCGACCTTATCCGGATAATGTCTTGCGCCATACGGTGCAATTATTTGCACCCTATATCGATGTCTGGCGGGTCTACGATTTCATGAATCATGTCCCGAACCTGATGGTGGTGGCCGAGGAAGTGAAGAAGGCGGGCAGGCTTCTGATGCCCTGCCTTTGCTTCACCACCGGCATCGACCACACCGATGACTTTTATGTGGCCAAAGTGGAAGAGATGGTGGCGGCCATGGGCGATGAGATCGTGCTCTGCCTCAAGAACCACTCGGCCGTAGGTTCCGCCAAGCGCATTACGGAAGTGGTGACAGCCATCCGAAATCGATTTCCCGAGCTCATCCTTGCCTATCACGGCCACAACACCGACGGCAACGACCTGGCGCGCATGGTCTCGGCGGCGCTCGCCGGGGTGAAGATTGTCGAGGTTGCCGACCATGGCTTCGGCGGCATCTACAGCCAGGCGCCGGCCCTCAGTTTCGTCCAGACGCTCAATGATTACGGATACCGGGCCCCCGGCTTCAAGGTCCAGCACCTGGTGGACACCTCCGACGTCCTGCGTCTCGAACGACGCCTGTACGAGCGCTACGAGAGCCCCTACCGAGGCATCGATCCCACCGTCAAACGGCATAAGCTGACCGGCGGAGCAGCCAGTATCGCCTTCGAGCAGGCCGCCAGCTTCGGGTTGCTGGAGCGCATGCGGGATGTTTTCAGTGAGCTGATCCAGCTCAATGACGAACTGGGCAACATCTGGTCGGTTTCTCCAGGCAGTCAGATCCTCCTGACGACTGCCTTGAACAATGTCATGTACGGCCGCTTTGAACGCCCTTCGGACGACCTCAAACGGTTGCTGCTCGGCAGGTACGGTCCTTTTCCGTTTCATGAGCCTCAGGAATGGATCTACCAGAAGGTTTTGGAGAGCAACCGCGCGGATGGCAAGAAATGGTATCAGATCATTGCGGACGAGGGCGGCATCCAGCAGCTTAGAGACGAAGATCTAGGAGGCCGCCGCCTGGAGCTCGAAGGGCAGCTCAAACGGTCCGCAAGCGATGAGGAGCTCTGTCTTTATCTCCAGTTTCCGCGGGATGCGGTGGACTATTTTCGCTTCGAAGAGCAATACGGCAAGACCTGGCTGCTGCCTCCGGATGTCTGGCTTCGGCGGGGCGGTTTTGAGGACGGGCATCGTATCACTTTTCCTGACTACGGCGGCAAGACTCACCAGATCGACATCATCTCCACCCGCCGTGCCGGCGACTTCGTCCACACCTCGCTGTTGGTCGATCACCATTTTCAGACTCATGCGACCGCCGTCCGTCCGGAAGGGTCGCCGAGGGTTTGAAGCCTTTGGACTCGCTAGCGACGGATCCGATGGACCCTGCGATCGACCGCTTCTTGAGTTACCTGGCGGTCGAGCGCGGCTTGAGTGGCAATACGGTTGCGGCCTACAGCAGCGACCTGCAGGCAGTCAAGGGGTTTTTGCGGGCGGCGGGAGTCACCGGTTGGGAGGAGCTGACACGGGAGCATATTTCCGCCTACCTGATGAAAATCGGAGGGAGGCTTTCGGAACGGAGCAGAGCACGGCACCTGGCCGCGTTGCGCTCATTCTGCAGGCACCTGCTGGGGTTGGGGGTGATTCGGCAGAATCCGGCGGTGCGGGTCGCCTTTCCCAAGTCCCGGCTGAGCCTCCCCAAGGTCCTCTCGGCAGCGGCGGTGGAAGCTCTCCTGCAGCAGCCCGATCCCTCCCTGACCCTGGGGAAAAGAGACCGGGCCATGCTCGAAGTGCTCTATGCGACCGGTCTCAGAGTGAGCGAGCTGGCTGACCTGCAAATCAGGCAGCTCCACCTCGAACCGGGCTATCTCGTGGTGTTGGGCAAAGGAGGGAAGGAACGCCTGGTCCCTTTGGGAGAATGGGCGATAGCGGCATTGAGGGTGTATCTCGAAGAGGCCCGCCCGCTCCTGCTCAAGGGACAGTCAGCATCCGAGGTCTTCCTCAATCATCATGATACCAGCCCGTCGCGGCCCGGAACGCGTACCAGCGGCAGGAAACTGACCCGCCAGGGCATCTGGAAGATCATCAAACTCCACGCCTTGAAAGCGGGCCTCCGGCAGAACATCACGCCCCATATGCTCCGTCATTCTTTCGCCACCCACCTGCTCGAACACGGCGCCGACCTGCGCTCGCTTCAGAGCATGCTGGGGCATGCGGACATCTCGACCACTCAGATCTATACTCATGTGGCACGAACCAGACTGAAGGAAATCCATGCCAAATACCATCCCCGTCCCTGACAGGTGGACCCTATGGAAGTGATCACCACCCATGTGAACGCCGATTTCGATGCGATGGGTTCCATGATCGCCGCGAAAAAGCTCTACCCCGATGCCGTCCTGGTCTTTCCGGGCTCACAGGAACGGACGTTGCGCGAGTTTTTCGTGAAGGCCACGGTTTATATCTATGACTTCAGACGCCTCCGGGATGTGGACCTTGCGCAGGTGACCCGGCTCATCCTGGTGGATACCCGTCAGCTTTCGAGAATCGGCAAGTTTCAGGAAATCATCGACCGCCCGGATCTCGAGATACACATTTATGATCACCATCCCGACTCGGAGGAGGACATCAAGGGTGAGGTGGTGGAGGTCCGGCCGCTGGGAGCGACGGTGACGATCTTGACCCAGCTCATTCGGGAACGGGGTCTTCCGCTGAGCGCCGAAGAGGCCACGGTGATGAGTCTGGGGCTGTTCGAGGATACCGGTTCGTTCACCTTCAACTCCACCACTCCCGAGGATTTTGAAGCAGCAGCCTTTCTTCGACGCTGTGGCGCCGACCTCAACGTGGTGGCCGACATGGTGGCGCAGGAACTGACCGCCGAACAGATCAGCCTCCTAAACGAACTCATCCTCTCCGCCAGAACCTATAACATTCAGGGGGTGGAGGTCTGTATCGCGACGGTGTCAGTGGAAAAATATGTGGGCGACTTCGCGGTCCTGGTCCACAAGCTCAAGGATATCGAAAACCTGGATGTGATCTTTGCCTTGGCGGCGATGGATGATCGAATCTACCTGGTTGCCAGAAGCCGCATCAGCGAAGTGAACGCCGGGATGGTGGCGGCCTATTTTGGCGGGGGCGGCCACAGCACGGCGGCTTCCGCGACCATTCGGGACATGACCCTGATCCAGGCGGAAGACCGCCTCGTGGAAGTATTGCGAAGCCACATCAGTCCGTTTCCCATGGCCGAACATCTCATGACCAGTCCGGTGATATCGGTCGAGGCTGACGCACCCATCGGAGAAGCGGCGCAAATGATGACCAGATATAACATCAATGCCCTTCCCGTCCTGGAAGACGGCGCCATTGTGGGCCTGGCCAATCGCCAGTTCCTGGAAAAGGCCGTCTTTCACGGTCTCGAAGCGGTGCCGGTGCGCGAGTACATGAGCCAGGACTTCTTTACGGTGGAATCTTCCGCCACCCTGCTTGAGATCCAGACCTATCTCGTCGAGCACCAGCAGCGGATCCTGCCGGTAATGGACGAGGGCAAAGTGGTTGGGGTGATCACGCGCCGGGACCTGCTGAATTTCCTGGTGACCGATCGCTCCAATATCCCCCGGGCACTCTATGATGATCCTTCTCAGTCCCACTGGACCAGGCGCAAGAGCATCGTCAACATCATCATGGAACAGCTGCCCCGGGAAACCGTCCAGGTCTTGCGGGAGTTTGGGAAACTCGCCGACCGTCTGCACTTCAAGGTTTATGCGGTGGGGGGATTTGTCCGGGATCTATTGCTGCGACGACACAATCTCGATATCGATATCGTGGTTGAGGGAGACGGCATCGAATTTGCCAGGGCCTTTGCCGAAGAGCATCGGGTGCGAGTCCGGGCGCACAAGAAATTCAATACGGCGGTGCTGATCTTCCCCAATGATCAGCGGGTGGATATCGCCACGGCCCGCTACGAATATTACCAGTATCCGGCGGCTCTCCCCATCGTCGAGTTCGGCTCGCTCAAGATGGATCTCTACCGGCGCGACTTCACCATCAATACCCTGGCGGTAGCCTTGAATACCAACAGCTTCGGATACTTGATCGATTTCTTCGGAGGTCAGCGAGACCTAAAAGAGAAGGTCATTCGCGTTCTGCACAATCTGAGCTTCGTTGAGGATCCGACGCGCATCCTGCGGGCGATTCGGTTTGAACAGCGGTTTGGATTTCGCCTCGGGAAACAGGCGGCGACCCTCGCCCGCAATGCGGTGCGCATGGGCTTGATTCAGAAACTGGGAGGGCGTCGCATTTTCCATGAAATTCAGCTGATCCTGATGGAGGACAATCCCACTCCGGCCCTCAGGAGGATGGCGCAATTCGGGCTGCTTGCGGTGATTTCATCCCAGCTCCATTTTGACCAGAAAATGGAGGAATGCTTCCAGCGCCTGAGAGAGCTGATATCGTGGTATCAACTGAGCTTCCTGGAGGAGCCCCTCGAGCAGTGGTGGGTCTATCTGCTGGGGCTCTTTTCCCCGCTGAAGCCCAAGGAACAGCAGGAACTGTGGGAGCGGCTGCAATTGCCTTCCAGTCAGCAGGAACGTTTGCTCTGGGCGTATGCAAAGATCGACGAATTACTCTGGGGGTTTTTCCAGTTGCTTGATCATCGCCCCAGTGATATCTATCGGGCACTTCAACCGTTGCGCCCGGAAGAACTCATCTTCTTGATGGGAAGGGCCGAGAAAGAGACTACCACTCGTGCCATCAGCCATTACTTCCATCGCTATCGGCACGTGGCGACGGAGCTCGCGGGCAGGGATCTGAAGGCCTTGGGGATACCTCCCGGGCGAATCTACAAGACCCTTCTGGACCAGTTGCTGGACGCGCGGCTGAACGGCGAGGTGAAGAACCGTCAGGAAGAAATTTCCCTCCTGCGGAGTCGCTATCCCGAGCTCTTTGAGACCGCCGAGAGCGAGAAGGCGGATGAGCTGGACGTGGAGGGAGCAGATGCTTCGGGAGTGGCTCAAGGGACAACAGTGTAATGCTGCACGATATTCTGATCAAAGCGGCCCTCTATGCCATTCCCTTGCTCCTGGCCGTGACCGCCCACGAAGTGGCGCACGGCTGGATGGCTGAAAAACTGGGCGATCCCACGGCCCGCGCCATGGGTCGCCTGACTCTCAATCCCCTCGTGCACATCGATCTGATGGGGACGATTGTCCTGCCCCTGATGCTCATTCTCATTCAATCCCCGTTTCTGTTCGGATGGGCAAAACCGGTTCCCGTCAATTTCGCCAATCTACGCGGAGGACGCCGGGACATGGCCCTCGTGGCGCTCTCCGGGCCAGCGACCAACCTGCTCCTGGCCATGGCCAGCGCAGTGGCCTACCATGTGCTCCTGGCGGGTTTTCAAGGTGGCTGGATCGCCGCGGAGGGGGCTCTGGCCTGGCTGGCGGAACCGCTCCTACTCATGGTCAGGATCTCGCTCATCTTTAACCTGGTCCTGATGGCGTTTAATTTGATCCCGATTTTGCCCCTGGATGGCGGCCGGATCCTGGTGGGGGTGCTGCCTGCCGGTCTGGCGGTGCGGCTCGAGTCACTCGAGCGTTATGGTATGCTGATCTTTCTGCTCATCATTGCGGTCCCTGTGCTGCGGGCATCGCTTTGGGGGTATTTTCTGAATCCCATTGTGGACACGTTCATGCGTTTGTTGCTGGGATAGTCCTGCCATCAACCCTGCTGTGGGCAGTTGCGTTGAAAGGAGTTTCGCCAATGGCTGAAAGGAAACGGATTCTTAGTGGGATGCGGCCGACGGGCCGGCTGCATCTGGGCAACCTGCATGGGGCGCTCGACAACTGGGTCGAGCTGCAAAACCAGTACGAATGCTTTTTTTTTGTCGCTGACTGGCATGCCCTGACCACCGATTATGCGACGCCCGGAGACATCCAACAGAATACCTGGGATATGGTGCTGGACTGGCTGGCGGTCGGGCTTGACCCGGAATACGCCACCCTTTTCATCCAGTCGGACGTCAAGGAACACGCCGAGCTCTATCTCCTCCTGGGGATGATCACCCCGCTGCCGTGGCTCGAACGCAACCCCACCTACAAGGATCAGCAGCAGCAGCTCGATACCAAGGACCTCTCCACCTATGGCTTTCTTGGCTATCCCGTGCTCCAGGCTGCCGACATCATCATCTACAAGGCGCACGGAGTGCCGGTGGGGAGAGACCAGTTGCCGCACGTGGAATTGACCCGGGAAATCGCCCGGCGGTTCAACTTCATGTACGAGCGTGAGGTGTTTCCTATTCCCGACGCCCTCCTGACCGAGGTCCCGGTGCTGCCCGGCATCGATGGGCGGAAGATGAGCAAAAGCTATGGTAATGCGATCTTCATTTCGGAACCCGAGGAAAGTGTTCGCGAGAAGATTTCGAGGATGCTGACCGACTTCCATCGGGTGCGTCGTTCCGATCCCGGCGATCCGGAATTGTCGACGGTGTTTGCCTATCACAAACTCTACTCGCCGGCTGAGGAAGTGAGGGAGATTGCGGAGGGCTGTCGGTCGGCCCGGATGGGGTGTGTCGAGTGCAAGAAGCGACTTACCGGGAACATGCTGGAGAGGCTGCACCCGCTTCGCGAAAAGCGGCTCGAACTGGAGCGAAACATGGGCCGGGTGAAAGAGATCATTGCCGCGGGTACCGCCAGGGCGAGGGCTGAGGCCGCTGCAACCATAAGCGAAGTGAGAGCGGCGGTTGGGTTGAACGGCAATTCCAGGTAGTGCGGGTTATGAAAGCGATTCGCCTCCAGAAGGCGCTTGCGCAGGCCGGAATTGCTTCCCGACGGGCGGCTGAAGAACTCATCCGCCGAGGACAGGTTTCTGTAAATGGCCGCGTGGTGACAACCATGGGCGAACACGTGAACCTCCAGGTCGATGAGGTCTGCGTGAATCAGGTGCCGATCGCGATCTCACCACGGAAGGTCTATCTCGTCTTCAACAAGCCCGGACAATGTGTTACAACCGCCATGGATCCGCAGGGCCGCAAGACCGTCTTCGACTTCATTCCCGATTGCGGGGTGCGCCTTTTCGCGGTGGGGCGGTTGGATTACGACGCTGAGGGGTTGCTCCTGCTCACCAATGATGGGCCGCTTGCCAATCGCTTGCAGCATCCTCGCTATGGCGTGTCCAAGACCTATGAAGTGAAAGTGAAAGGACACCCCGACGAGCAGGCCCTGCACCGGCTTCGCACCGGGGTGGCGCTCGCAGAGGGTGTTACCGCTCCGGCCGAGGTCAAGCTCATGCGCAGCCTGCCCCAGGCGACGTGGCTGAAGATCGTGCTGCGCCAGGGCTGGAATCGCCAGCTCAAGCGGATGGGTGAGGCGGTGGGGCATCCGGTCCTGAGGCTCCGACGAGTGGCCTACGGTGAGTTGCAGCTGGGTCGCACCGCTCCCGGAAGTTGGCGGCTGCTCGCTCCCGGGGAAGTTCGGCGGCTCTACGCCATGGTCCGGCTCGAGGAAGAGTGAGGCAACAGGAAATGGCGAACAAAAGGCGAGGCAGCTACCCCTACAGCATGGAGCGGCCATTCCCGCAATCCACCCTGAGGCGCCCGCCGCTCAAACGCAAGAAGCGGAGTCGCGTTCCGTTGGTGGTGATGCTGCTGGCCCTCATCCTGAGCGGCGCGGTCGCGACCCTCTTTTTCAGCGAACCGGCTCGCAATGCCGTGCTTTCTGCCATGCCGTTTCCCAGGCAACTGGTGGCCATGCGCCTGCAGCATAACGGCAGGGAAGTTATCCTCATGCCCGGTTCCCAGTGTGTGCTGAACCCGCGCGATACAGTGCAGCTCCTGGAGGTGCAAACCGACGGCTGGGTTTCCTGGGGCACCCGGGTTTCGGCCTCCGAACTCGAAGCCTCACGGCTGCGGGAGGAGCCCGTGGCCTTCAAGGATCTCATGCCGCAGGAGGCCTTTGAAACGCCGAAGACCATCGCGCTTCAGACAACCTCGTGGGACCGGCCTATCGGGGAGGTTTCCTTCCTGGTCCAACTGGATGCCAAGGACTGGCTGCAGAAGGCGAATACCACAACGGAGGTGAATCGCAAGATCGCCTTCCTGGAAAAGGCCCTGAAAGAAAACCCCGGCAATGTCCTGGTTAAGACTCAGCTGGCCGGCGTCTATTTTGAAAACAAGAAGTATGATCCGGCCGCTAAGCTGTATGAAGAAATCGATGAATCGGGCAAATCCAGAACCATTCTGGAGCGCCTCCTGCTGGCCTATCAGGCCCGAAATCGGGTCGATGAGGCGCTCAAGACCTATCTCGATCTCTTCAAATTTGCCGACGATGCCGATACCTTCAAGGAATTCCTCCAGTATCTCCAGAAGCACAAATCCAAGGAGGATGCGGCAAGGTTTCTGGAAAAGAACCAGCAAGGTTTTCCCAAGGCCTATCAGAGTTCCGTACTCCTCCTGATGGCGGAACTCAGCGCTCAGACCAAAAACTGGTCCAAAGCCTCCGCTGCTTACGAAAAGGCAATCAAGGCCGGCATCAAGGATCCCGATGTGCTCTACAATCTGGCGGTCACCTACCAGCACAGCGAGGATTCGGACAAAGCGACCCAGGCTCTGGAACAATATCTCCAGAAGAACCCCAACGATCTCAAAAGCTGGATGCAGCTCGCGGCCCTGCAGGAAAAGAAGGGGGCCGTGGCTCAGGCGAAAATGACTTATGAAGCGATCCTGCAAAAAAACCCGCAACACAAGGATGCGCTGCTCAAGCTGATCGCCATCCTCGAGAAAAGCAAGGACAAAGCCGGCCTGCAGACAGCCTACGAGAAGCTGGCCCAGCTTCAGCCCAAGAATCGCACCGTCCAATACAATCTGGGCATTCTGTATTATGAAGGCAAAAAGTGGGACAAGGCGGTCCAGTCGTTTGAAGCCATCGCCGCCGCCGAGCCAAGAGATGTCGAATCACGCAAATATCTCCTCGACATCTATCGCAAGCTGAAAAACGAAAAGGGCGAAAGCGAGATGCTCCAGGCGCTGTCGCAACTGGATCCCAAGAATACCAGCTATTACGAGGCCATTTTCGCCTCCTATGATGGAAGGAAGGACTACAAGGGTATGGTGGCTTTCTTCCGGAATGCGCTGCAGCGCCACCCGGATGCCGTCGCGGTACACAACTACATTCTCTACGGACAGCTCAAGCTGGGAGACAACAAAGGGGCACTGAAGGAACTGGAAGAGCTCATCCGCCTGGAACCTAAAGAGAAGAAGCACATGCGGCAGGCGGCCCGTCTCTATGAGACCCTCGGCGACCATGCCAACGCTCTCAAGAAACAGGAGCAGATACTGAAGCTCGATCCTAAGGACAAAGAGGCGAAAGACGACTATATGCGGATCAAGATGCTCACGGTAACCAAGAAGAAACCGGCCTGAGGATCTTTTTCAGGGGAAGGGGAAGACGGCCTCAGCTTTTGGGCTTGTGCTCCCCGCAGCTTTGGGGTATAAACCTAGCGGTCTATGGGCGGGTAACTCAGCGGTGAGAGTGCCATCCTCACACGGTGGAAGTCGGAGGTTCGAATCCTCTTCCGCCCACCAGAAAGTCCAGATATTGAGCCGGCTTACAAAGGTCGGCTCAATCATTTTGGTGGTCCGCCGCTGGTCCCTTGGAGAAGCTGTGCTTCCTGGGGGAGGCATCAGGAGCTAACTTTCATCTGGCCAGTAGAACCCCTTGTCGCTTTTCCTCGACCGCAATCTCCAAGTACCTGTCAAACGCCTTGTTTGTGCTATGGTTGGTGAAACATTTGACCTCCTCGGGGGATTTCCCCTGCGCAGCGGAAATCCTCTTTACGAGTCAAGCTGAAGTCCTACCGCAGCTCTTGCCTCCCTGTTGCTCATTCTGCGAATTCTATCGAAGAGGATGGCGCAATCATCCAAGCTCAGGTTGTCCACAATGCGGTTGATCCTCACCTCATCCTCACAATGAGGGGTAGGAGATGAGCCTGGGAGGAGTTCCTCTTTTTCAATCATCTTGATGTAGATCAGGCTTCGTGCGGGGAGGAGGTCGGACAAACTCTCAGGGGGATTGTGGCCGAGGGCGTAATGGAGGGTGAGGATATCGCCTGGTCCCATGTTCCGACGTTTTCCTCCCAGACCCCTGACGGCCCCCTGCATGGGGTATACGACCTTGACCATCCGATGAGAGCCAAGTTCCCGCCGGAGATACGGAATGTGTCAACAACTTTGAGACACCTGAGTTCATAAATTAGTGAACCCGATAGCACCTTTTTGGCCGCTATGAAAGCGGGTTCCTGGAACTGCTGCCTGATCGCGAGGGAGAAGCAAACGTCCTCCTTGGCCGCCGTCGGGACCGCCTCCGACGAGTCACGGGTGGACCCATTCTCGGCGGTCCCGACGGCTCGCTCCCTGATGTTGCGTGGGGAGTTCCTGCGGGGCGAGAGACTCCTTTCATGAGGATGCTTCAGCCATGGAGCAGCTCTCATCGGTCTTCCCTGGAGGGAGGAGGGTTGATCCACACCCCCTGCGGCAAAGAGTTGATTCTTGGAGGCCCTTTGATGAAGCGTTCCGGGTGTAACCGGTAGGCTTCGTTGAGGATGTTGTGGCGGGCCTCGAGCACCTTCTCAGCCAGGCCGTGGTGAACCACATGCGGACTGAGCAGTCCAATTCCGGTATGGTGGCGCTCCTGGTTGTACCAAGTAAAGAACGACTGACAGAAAGCACGGGATTCTTCAATGCTGCCGAAGCGCTCGGGAAACGCGGGGCGATATTTGAGGGTCTTGAACTGCGCCTCGGAAAACGGATTGTCATTGCTGGTATGGGGCCTGCTGTGCGTCTTGGTGATCCCAAGATCGGCAAGCAGGAAGGCCACGGGCTTTGAAGTCATGGACGAGCCCCGGTCGGCATGAATGGTGAGCTGGTTTGGCTGGATAGCCTGCTTATGGCAAGTCTCCTCGATCAGGCGCTGAGCGAGCGCTGCCGATTCCCGGCCGGTGAGCATCCAGCCGACCACATAGCGGCTGAAAATGTCGAGGATCACATAGAGATAGAAATAGCACCACTTGACGGGCCCCAAAAGCTTGGTGATATCCCATGACCAGACCTGGTTCGGGGCCCTGGCCAAGAGCTCGGGCTTTGCATAAGCCGGGTGACGGAGCTGGTTCCTCCGCTCCCTGACCTCGTTTTCTTGCTCCAGTACACGGTACATGGTTCGAACCGAGCACACATAGCGGCCCTCATCGAGCAGGGTGGCGTAGATCTCACGCGGGGCCTGATCCATAAAGCGTTCACTGTGCATGAGAGCCAGGATCTCTTTTCTTTCCTCGGAGCTCAAAGCTCTCGAACAGGATTGACTCGCCAGGGTGGACTTCCCGCCAGTCCCACCGCCCGCTTGGTTGCGGTAGTAGGTGGCGCGGCTCAGCCCAAGGGCTTCACACGCAGGCTTCACGCCGATATCGCCGCCAAAGCTGGCAACCGTTTGCATCAGTTCTCGGGGCTCCCTTCGGGCAGGTCCACTCCCAGTATTTGAGAGACTTTTTTTTGGACCTCGATGATCAGTTCGGCTCGCTTTAAGCGGTTCTGGAGGCGTTCATTTTCTTTGCGCAACTTATCGAGCTCGGATCGCCAAGGATTCCGTTCGATGGCTTTACGTCCGCGCTTGGCGGGCTGCAGTCCTTTGATCATGCCCATATCACGCTGGCGGCGCCACGTGGTCAGATTCGATGAGTACCGGGATCCGTACAACTTTCCGCCAGCTGAAGGATGCGGAGTTTGTATTCCGCAGAGAATCTACGGCGTACTGCTTTCTCCGGGACCTCCGGGTTCGGCGTCTCAACCACCCTCGCGGTTCCTTTCGCTTCGCTATGCTCGCTTTCGGTCGCCTCAGGGGTGCCTGCATTGAGCAGGCCTTCTTTCATCCACGTAACCTCCTTCATTGCTGTTTCCTCCACCACCCTCGACTCTAATTTATCACAGGGGAGGTGTCTCAGTCACATTGGCACAGAGGGCATCATCAGTGATTGTTTGCCAAATAGAAAGAAAGCTGCGGATCATGACTAAAACCAAAAAATCAAAGGCTTCACAAGCGGATGGCATGCTCGCAGAATACCGGTTTGACTACAGCAATGCATGCCCAAACCGTTTTGCCACCGAAGTGGAGGACCGCCGTGTTGTGGTCTTTCTCGACCCGGATGTGGCTGACGTTTTCCAGACATCAGAAGCAGTTAATACAATACTTCGCTCGCTTATTACTGCGACGCCTAAAGCCAAACCTCACAAATCCGGTCTCGAACCGGCAAATACTCAAAGACGCACCTAATTCTGTTCCCCCAATCCCTCTGTGCTCAACACCGTCCCGAACTTCTCTTGAGACTCTGTCTCCTGCCCGCCGCCGAGATCACGAGCGTCGAGTGATCCACAATGCATGCAGCGCCCGTCACCTCTGACGGCCTTGCGGACTTCCTCGATGATCCGGTGGAAATTATCGTCAGTCATGGAAAACGCTATGAAAAGCATGTGTCGAGTGATGAGGAGCGCCTGCACAATCCCCTTGAGTGCTGCCCTGCGATCGTCATAACGAAGATAATCAGATCGAGTCAAGACGATGTCTTCCGGGTGATTTCGTCAAAAGTAAGCGATGCATAGATTTTGAAAAGGGTCTCAAGGAGGGCGAGATTGTCTCTCTTGCGGCTACTCCTGTATGCACCGAAGTAGAGTTCCGCCTTCACGACGCAGCAGAGCCTGATTTCCTCTGGCTTTGCCACACGAAAACGATCCTAGACCGGGGTCTCTCCAGGGTTCAGCAGCTTTGATCCACACATTCGTGTCAGGCACGATGATCACTGCAAAGGCTCCCGGGTTTCATATTCGCCCTGGTCTGGCCGGACTAGCGGCTTTCCCTTCCACGCGCCCACAAACTCTTCAATAGGGTTTCTACTCTGGTGGGCTCCCGGAGGGGTTGCGGAAACATCATCGAGCGGCAACAGAATGACTTCAACACGACGATTCTTGAGAGCGTCCGGCACACGGATGATTTTCGGAAGATTCTCATAAATCTTTCTTACCGTCTGCACAACATTTCTCCTTACTAGCAAGGCCGTCGATTCGGCCAAAGATCGGCAGCTTTCCTCAACCGGAGAGCTACTTAAAAACCTTTTTATCATATTCCGCCCATTGTCTTGAAGACAAAGAGGGGCTGAAACAGGGTACTGTCCCTCCGCGAAGTGTGCCGAGATTTCATCCTCCCCGATTGGCCGCTTCGGGATCGGCTCATTCCGGGAGGATGAAGATCTTTCTCAATGAGTCAGCTCAGACCGGTTGTGCCGCTTCAATACGTCCGATATCCGGATACGCCAACCTCCAGAGAGAGGGTGATGTGCTGGAGCTCCGGATCATCGCATTCGAAAAGAAATCTACCGGGCGCCATGATTTCTCCTTTTCATGCTTGGGTTTTGGTTGCTTTGGATGGCGGATTCTGCCTGTCAGTGTCTCGGCTGATTCACCGAAAAAGGATTCTGAAGTCACTGGTTCTCTCGGAAAGCCAGCATCGGCATGGTGGTGGCAAGCCGCCCCCGCCCCCAAATGGCAAGCAGCGGGGCGGCGGTGTATAAGGAGACCTCTAAGGGCCAGTACTGGTGCGAAAAGGGGAGTCCGGCGATTTCATGCGCGTGTCCTGCAGCTGTGGGACTTACTCGATTCCAACAGAAGCGGGATTAGAGACCGAGCTCGCTGTGGGAGCCGAGACGAACCAGGTCGAGATGATCGTCATCCGGCTTCCGGCAGATCAGAATCAGATCCGCTTTGATGTGGCAGTCGCGATGATCCGACCATTCACCGGAAAGGGGATGATCGAGGTGGCGCTGGGCTAAGGGTGTATCGATTGCGAGTAAATCAACAATTTCCATAAGGAAGGCGTCAAGCTTCTTGCCGTGCCGTCCCGATTTCTCGCGCTAATAGTCACGCTTGAAACAACTGGTGTAACTAATCGTCCGCATTCAGACTCTCAAGCAGGCCATCGGGGTGTCCGACCTTGGTGAGCTTTCCGCGCCGGGCGGCCTTTATCTCCTCAATCGTTTCGGCATTGGGGATCAACGGTTCAAAGGGCAGTACCTTGATCTGCATGCGGAACTGAAGGACATGGTGAAAAAGTTGGAGAGGCCAGCGCCAGAGGGGAGTTCGTGACGACCGGGTTGAATGAGATTGACAGCATATCTCAAAAAGTATTACTCTTTCAAAGTGTAATACCATCATGGAAAGATGAGGTAAGCAGTCATGGCGACTCAGGCAGTGAGAATCACCCGAAAAGGGCAGGTGACCATCCCGAAACAGATTCGCGAACGACTACGGGCAAACGCTGTCTATTTTGAGGTGGTCAACGAAGAGGTCGTGGTGCGGGCCGTGAGAGACGCCGCCGGTTCTCTCAGCGAATACGCCAAAAATGTGCAACCGGGAGTTACCGTACAGGAGATGAAAGATCGAGCATGGGAAGAGGCGGCGCATGAGAAAACCAGGAAGAAGTCTGCCTGATACCAATATCCTCATCAGATACCTCACGAGAGATGACGAAACTCTTTACGCCAAGGCGAAGGAATTCTTCGACAAGGTGAAGGAAGGAAGCACGAGGGTGGTCATTCTCGAGAGCGTGATCGCCGAATGCATCTATGTCCTGACAAAAATCTACAGAGTTCCAAAGAACAGCGCGGCGGAGAGCCTGAGCGACATCCTTCACTACAAGGGCATTGCCAATCAGGATCGCCAAGAACTCATCCGCGCCCTGGCCCTTTTTTCAGAACGGAACGTCGATATTGTCGATTGCATCCTCTGCGTCAAAGCTGCAAGCCCCAATACCACTCTCTTTTCTTTCGACAGCGAGCTCAACAAATTAAGCGATTCCCATCGACGAGGTTGAACGCGAAGAATACCAGCCGGTGAGGTGCATGGCGAAGAAGCTGGAAAGGCCGCCCGCCCGAGGGTGTTCGCAAGGGGTTTGCTCAATAGGATTGGTGGCTTAAACCAGGACCGTGGTCCATTACCGCAATACCAGGCCCGGCCAGGTTTCGATGCCGGCGGGAAATTGACGCTTGGCGCCTTCGCCGGGCTTGGTGTTACATTGGTGTATCGTGTTCAAAATGTTGCTGAAGTATTCATTAAAATACAATAAGTTAGATGGGCGGGGCGGGTTCGAATCCTCTTCCGCCCACCAGAAAGGCTAGACAGGGAGCCGATCTTCAAGGGTCGGCTCGCTTTTTTTTGCCGGTGCAAAATCGGTCCAGCCGGTGGAGGATTTCTTGTCATCTCGTAGCCGTTTCTCAGTTCCTCAGCCTCGATTACCAGATAACGATCCAAGGCCCGGTTGGTGCGATGAAGGCTGAAGCGCTTCACTCCTTCGACCGATACCCGTTCCCTTAGGAGCCGGATGGTGCTGTGCCGGGTCCCGCCATAGAGATTGACTCCCTCAATTGCCCTTCTGAATTACTGGATCTGTTGCCGTAACGCCAGCTCTGCCACTCTCACTCAAGGCACTGTGAGAGTGGGCCCCAGCCAGCTCGTTGCACAGGGCAATCGCACGAAATTTTCATAGGCCAAGTAGACGATGGAGGTAGCTCTCGTCCCAGCCGGCGCGTTTTCGCGATGCCTTAACACCTGACTTGCGGGTTTGGTCCTGTTTGATAAGGTTGAGG
>Ga0255347_1002072_pt1 | contig 29591 bp, 26 predicted proteins | sample wastewater_treat_2_FD_192479 | JGI IMG/M metagenome (GOLD analysis project Ga0255347, IMG submission 192479) | Wastewater microbial communities from Lulu Island WWTP, Vancouver, Canada - plant24 | ecosystem: Engineered > WWTP > Wastewater > Unclassified | place: Canada: Vancouver, British... | reverse complement strand
TATTTCTATATCTCTTTGATTTGTTGGATGATTTGGATGGGTCTGGCTACGATGTGATATATTGGAAACAACTCTTTTCCATCTTTTTTTGAATGGAATGTTCAAACCGGTTAAACGGAACGTGGAAACGTTAAAAAAGCCTCTTCGGATAGGCTTCATTTTTATGCGAAGCCCAAATCCATAATGATGGAAACATGTGTAACTCGTCTGACCCGTAATATTCATTCAATGAGCCTGCATAGAAAAATCTACGGGGGGGGAATATGCCAGCTTGACATCGAGGGGCCAATTATGACAAATAATAAGAAAACTGCACCGGACTGGTTCGAAAAGAGGCGCTGACACGGACCGGGCTCAGATGGCAAAATCAGTGGGCTAGAAAAATGCCGTGAAGATCTGCAAATACTGTTTCAAAGAATTTGAAGGACAGAAAGATGAGCTTCTAAATCCCTTCACGGAGTTGGGGGAAATGTTTCTCATAGAAACCGGAGAAATAAATCCAGCTGATTATTGTCCGGCATGTCGGGAAGAACTGGGGCTGATGAACATCGCAGGATTCGGCAATTAAAACATTTGCAAATCGTTGTTCCACCGGTATGCCTGAAAAGGGTTTTCTTAACAAACAACCATACGTCAGGTTTTTTCTATCAGGAGGTCAGATGCTCAACACCATTCTTCGCTGGATCATTAATGCAGGTTTGTTAATGCTCATTCCTTATGTTGTTCCGGGTGTGACGGTTAAAAATTTCGGGACAGCCCTGGTGGCAGCCCTGGTGCTGGCCTTTGTCAATGCGCTCATCAAACCGGTTTTAATTCTGCTGACATTACCGATCAATATACTGACATTGGGATTATTTATTTTGGTGATTAACGCTTTGTTGTTTTGGCTTGTTTCCGCAGTGGTTAAGGGGTTTGTCATTACCGGTTTCTGGCCTGCTTTTTTTGCCGCTCTTGTCTTTTCAATTTTCTCACTGACCTTAAATTATTTTCTTGCCTAAAGACAAAGACACAACAAAAAGGGTCACGCGTTCATAAATTGATGCAGGAAGATGAAAATATTTTACTTCTACTGGAAGCGCTGGCTGACCGGCTCGGGGTCATCGTCCGTGATGAACCTATCAAGATTGATGAGGTATCCTGCAGTGGCGGTCTGTGTTTTGTTGAAGGCAAATATATTCTGATTTTCAACTCCCAAACCACCGTCCGGGAAAAAATTCAGGTAGCAGTCAAAGCGCTGAGGCAGTTCGATCTGAGTGATGTATATGTCAAACCGATCATCAGAGCATTGCTCGAAGAACAAGGCGCCCCGGAAATCAATGAATCGACTTGCAATAATCCCCGTCCGAAGTGAAGCCTTGCGGGCATCTTTTCCCGATCTTCTGAATAACCTGAGCGGGCTTGCCGTGTATTCTCCGGCAGTAATCGCCATCCGATGTGAAACCGTACGGGCATCTTCTGCCAATCTTGATGATCACTTCTTTTGCGCCCGCTGACGGCCTGCAGTAACTGCCATCCGACGTATATCCGAAGGGGCATCTTTTCCCGATTTTCTGAATCATGTTCTGAGAATAAGCAACTTCCGTGATGAATACGGACGTGAAGACAAGAATGGCTACGGCCGCAAAAATGTTCAATAGGGTTTTCATCTTTCATCTCCCCGGTGTTATATTTCCGGCCGATTTCAATTCGCAGATGAAACTGCATCGTCCGGCAAGGGTTGATCTGTATGTTTTCTTCAAAGGTCTTTCATGATTTTGATTTCCGGTTTTTTTCATGAAGTAAACGCCGGAATGCTTTTCCCGAATTTAACCAGTCCATCTATATCTTTTTTCTCCGGGTTGGCACAGCGGCATATATCAATATCGGGAAAACCCGGCAGCAGGTCCACGATTCTTTCGTTTTTTTACCAGGCGTACACGATATTCATTTCAACCTGATCGTTGTGAGAATGTCGGCCAAACAGTGATTGGGGCGGACCGTCAAAGGTGACACCGGTAATCCCCACTTTCAACGAGTCCGTGAAGACATACCATATCTCTGCCTTGGCCATGGTGTCGCTATGTTCCGGGTTATAGGCGACACTTAAATCGGTCTGGACCTTGTGATTCATAAAGTTATTTCTCAAATGGGCCCAGATTGTCGTTTCTGCCTTGCGGTCGTACAGGGTGTCGGGCCGGTCAAGAATGACAGTTCCCTGAACTTGCATAATCAGGATGCAATCCTCAAACAACCGGTGATCGAAACCGACGCCGTAGGCAACCGAATCGCTCTGGTGCTGATTGGGGTTCAGCTCGAACTGACCCAGCTCCGGGGTGGTCGGATATCCCCAAAACTTGTATTGGGTGTTGAAATAGCGGCCTACCGCGTAAGCGGCTTCGGCACGGAAGCTCCAGTCGCCCTTGACAAACGCAAAGTCAAAACCGAAGGACGACATCTTGTGGAAGTCAGGCGCTAAACCCGGGTCAACGATCACTTCACCGGATTTATAGTAAAATGACGCCTCTTTCGTTTTAAAAATGGGACGAAGGTCGTAACCGTGGAACAAGGTGATCCCCCAATCGATAACGCCCAAATTTTGAATGCGCAACCCTGTCGAGCCGTTCGCCAGGGTGTTGGGCGGGAGTTCAGGCTCCCTGAGCAGAATATCCGCCGTAACCTTTTCCTTATCCTCAAGTTCCTTGGAAAGAGAAAGCAATTGGGGGAAAACCGTCCAGCGTTCCGTATAAAGAGGAAGACGGTATGGAACCAAAATAGGCACCCAGACCAGTTCTGCGTTCCAATCATTTTTATTGAACCGGAAGGAAACGGAGGGAACGCCAATCTTTCTGTCCTCCAGCGGCTTTCTGATAAATTGTGAGTAGTCCCAGGGGTTCAACAGATCGTTGATCGGATATTCATCAAGCCGCCCCCAGGAGAAGCGTTGAATGCCGACACGGAGGTCTAGAGAGTCATTAGCGTACGATCCGTAAGCTTCTTTGAACTCCAGGAAAGGGGTAATGCTCTGATATACTTTGTCAAACGCCTTGAACACGGCATGATCTTCAGCCGGTAAGGCGACGGTTCCATCCCATCCTCCCTCGAGCCACATATGAAAATGCCAGTTCGATGGCAGCGTATCAACCTTCAATCGACCCAGCAGGCTTGGATATTCCGTTTCGGTGTCGGAATTTTTCAGCGGCACAACACCTCGCAGGTCCAGTTTGCCGGAAGCGGAAAGAAAGTCACCGGCCAATGCCGTAGAAGAAAACAGAGCCAGAAGACAAGCCGCCCAGATCAGTGCTCTTTTCATGATACCTTCTCCTTCATATTTTAAAGCTTTTAGGCCCCCGAAAAAATCGCCATTGAATAAAAAAGTCCCGTTTATTTTGCACCCCGTTCCAGTGATCGCTGTGTGAAAAGGCTGTCCGGATATTTGGTTGTGTAACTGATGCTTTGAATGGTCAGCACGGTCCGGTGCCTGGTTTTTAGATTTTCCATTTCATACATGAAGGGGGTCGGAATACCGTCAATCGTTTGTATATCTTTGAAAGCTCCGGCTCGATAGAGCTCTTTTTCCCGATAGTATTCAATTTTCGTGGGTACCCAGATGTTTTTTGCAACCCAGATAATGTACTTTGAATATTTGCGTGGTTTTTTGGGCGTCACCTCGATAACATAGCAGGGTCTGTTATCAATCACCTCATCCTCTCTAATGATTTTGTAAACGTATTCATTGAGATCGGGAGGGCCGCTGAAATCGTCGTAGGAGAAATCAGATCCGAAAAAAGAATCGTCCTGCGATGCGGTGGGAATGCGCCTGATCCTCTTGAATTCCGGAAAGTAAGCCCAGAGATCACGATCAGCTGCACTGTGCGCGTGAATCAAAAATCCGACGTCCTTGAGATCCGGCGGTGAATTGAAGACAATCAGAACTTTGTAGGCTTCAGGTGCCGCATCTTTTCCATACATGCTCAGCGTACGGGTCCGTTTGCCGCCGCCTTTGTCAAAGAGAACCATGGTGGCTTCCGCTTTCTGATCGAGTTTTTTGTTGCGCAATGCCTGAACCTTTTCGAAAACCTCTCTCCCGCTGATGGCATACGCCAAAGGCGACATCAGCAGGAAAACCGCCAGGACACTAAAAATGATGCGTAGTTTAGTCATAGGACAGAGCCTCCACAATATTTGTTTTTGCCGCCTGCCGCGCGGGAATGACTCCAGCCAGCCCGGAAAGAAATGCGGCAAGGCCGATCGCCAGTATAATAGAGCTGAAAGGCACATGGTAGCCGGCAACAGAACCATAATTCATTACAAAAAAACCTTCCAGGTTTATCCATCCGGCAAGAATCCCCGCGATGGAGCCGAGAAGACTGCCGGCGATACCCATGAGAATGGATTCCAATATCACCACAGCGTAAATTTGTCGGCGGAGTGTCCCGATAGCGCGGAGAGTGCCGATTTCCCGGGTTCTTTCCATAACCGACGCCAGAAGCGCAACGATAATTCCAAGACAGGCAATGGTCAGGGTGATAACATTCAGAACATAGTTGAAGAAAAACATATCATCCATGACCTTCCGTATTTCATTTTTAAAATCCGCCGAGGGCAGAACATACAGCTTGCGATTGCCACCGAATTGCCGCTGAATTTCCTCACAGACGCTCTGAATATCCGTCCCGGGATGAACAAATAAGAAAAAAGCGTTGCACAGCATGTCGCCCCAATGGCGCTGGTAGCTTTCAAGATTCATAGAGATCACTCCCGCGTCGGAGGTATAATCCGTCAAGATGCCGGCCACGCCGAACTCGACCGGCCCCGAGGGTGTCGGAAGGGTTATAACATCCCCCTGTTTAACCTTGAATATGGCCGCAAAAGGTTCACTGACGACAATGTTTTCTTTATTAGGTACAAACCGTATTTTCTTGCTGACCGTTGAATCGCCCGTCGCACGGTCATACTCCGAATATCGATGCAGAGAAGCCGCCGACAGCATCACCTGCCTGCCGTTGTACGTCATGAAAATTCTGCGCCACGGTCCAACAAAGCGGACTCCCGGAACTTTTTTGAGCTGCTCTGCCATGGAAAACGGCATGGGGATCGTGTTGGCATTAGGGCTGCTTCCGGGATGACCTGAACTGACCATGATGTCACCTATGCTCATGTCATCCAGCCACTTTATGACAGATTTCTTGATACTGTAGGTAAAGCCGATACTGGTGACAAACACGGCTATGCCGAAAAAAACAGCGGCGACGGCCACGGCGTTCCGGATCAGGTTTTTCTGCAGGTTGAGGCCGGCTATCCGTCCTGCCGCACCGAACATGGGTGAAAAGAAACGGTTGAATATTCTGACAAATCCTCTCAAAAATGTGGGTGTAAACAGAGATATGCCGACAGCAACCATCAACTCGGCGATGATTAAAAGGTTTACGTTGTTCGTCAGAGGAGAATCACTGGTCATTTTGTACATCGCAAAGATACCGGCGGATAGCGCCAGACATAACACGCCGCCGATATTCAGACGCCTGGCAGTGAAAAAGCTCTCTTCGGCGTATGGAACGGACCGTATTGCCGATACGGGAGAAATGAGGCTGCTGGCCCGGGCAGGGAAAAATGCCGCAAGCAGACTGGCGATAACACCACAGGTGAAACCAATGACAGGATAAAGCCAGGTCAGATGAATACTTTTAACGGAAGTGCGCATGTAGGTTCCGGACACAACATTGCTGAAAGCCCCCACAAGAGAGTCCGCCAGGATCAGACCGAATACAATCCCCAGAATCGACGCCACGATCGCAATGAGCAGGGCTTCTCCCAGAAACAGCAGCATCACATCTTTGCGGCGGCAGCCGAGCGCGCGCAGAATACCGATTTCCCGTCTGCGGTTGACAACAGAAATGGAAACAGCATTGTAGATCAGATACATGCCGACAAATATTGAAAGATAACTGATGAGATCCAGACCTTTTTGAAACCGTGAAAGCATTTCTTCAACCTGTCTGGTTCTGCCGGCCGGTGTATCCACCATATATCCCTGAGGAATCGCCCGGATGATCGACTGCTTGACGGCTTCCAGATCTTCCCCCTCCCGCAAGCTCACGTCGATTCTATCAATTCTTCTATCTTTGCCAAACGCCATCTGAGCCGCAAAGATATCCATAATCGCCATGTTACCGCCCATAGCCTTGGCAGGGCCTTCAGGGTTCAGAATCCCCCGGATGCGCAGATCCTTAATTCCGTCGACGGTCTGGACCTGTATTTTCTGATCGATAACAAAACCTTCCCGGTCGGCCATTGTCTTGGTTACCAGGATGGAATCAGGTTTTGCCAGAAATAACAGCGGGTCGGGAACGTCCGCACTGTCCCCCATGAGACTGTATTCTCTGACCTGAGTATCCACCAGCACGTCCACACCCAAAATCATGATGGAACGTTCCTTGCCGCTCACCAGAAGACCGTCGGTTTCAATGACCGGCACGGCATATTCAACACCAGGCACCGCCTGAACCGTCTCAACCAGGGATTCGGGAAATCCGGATTGCGCCCCGGTCACCTGGAGCTTGGCTTTTCCGGTAATACGGTTGAAGGAATCTTCAAAGGAGAAAAGAACACTTTTGTTGACGACCCCGATGGAAACAATGGCGGCAACGCCCAGGCAGATCCCGGCTGCCGCCATGAATATTTGAGCTTTGCGCAGCCGTAAATGCTTCAGCGTAATGTGCCGCAGTAAATTCCAGAAACTCATACCGCACTCTCGGAAAGGGAGATGTCTTCGATCAAACGACCGTCCCTGAGACGGATAATACGCTTTCCAAATGACGCCGCCTTGGCATCATGGGTCACCATGACAATGGTCTGCCCGGCCTGATTCAGATTTTTCAGCAATCCCAGAATATCCTCACTGATATGGGAATCCAGGTTTCCGGTCGGTTCATCGGCCAGAAGAACGGCGGGATCGGTGATCAAGGCCCGGGCGATCGCAACCCGTTGCATTTCTCCGCCGGAAAGCTGTTCCGGACGATGTTCAACGCGGGACCCCAGGCCGACCCGTTCCAGAAGACGGGAGGCTTTTTCCCGGATCCGTGACATGGGCATTCCATCCAGCAGAAGCGGCAGACTGACATTTTCGATAGCGTTTAGAATGGGAAGAAGATTGAAAAACTGGAAAATAAAACCTACTCTTTTTCGTCGGATCAGGGTGAGTTCGTCATCGGAAATTCCATGGATAGGCTGCCCATCAATGAAAATTTTTCCACTGCTGGGCTGGTCCAGGCCTCCGACAAGATTCAGCAGGGTACTTTTTCCGGAGCCGCTCGGGCCCATAATGGACAAAAACTCCCCTTTTTCAATCGTCAATGAGATATCGTGGAGCGCGTGAATATCCTGGAGCCCCTGATGATAAATCTTACTGACATTCGATACTTCAATCATAATACACTCTTTTCATCTATATTTATTATAAGCACGAGGCCGCTCTATCAGAATTTCTTACAATGAAATTTATAGGATATGCTTTTTCGAGGAGATATATAGGGAATATAGATGCTGATGTCAATTGTTTTATCTGTATTTTCAGTAATGGGAACAGATGTGGTTTGATCATTGATTGAAATCCTGAAATTTAAGATGTCAGTAAGATTTTCCCTTCTGATCAACCATGGGGACGAAAAGGACCGGAATAATAGCCTCCCGCTCCAATTGCCCGTTTCTTTTGACGAGCACGACCAGTTCCTGTTTAATCTTACCAATGGGAATAACCATCCGGCCGCCTTCTTTAAGTTGATCAGCCAGCGGCCGGGGAACTTTTGTCGGTGCGCAGGTGACCAGGATCGCGTCAAAAGGCGCCGCTTCCGGCCAGCCCTGATAACCGTCACCGATTTTAACGAAGACATTTTGATACCTCCTGGTGAGAATCCGCTCGGCCTGCCGTCCCAGTTTTTCGATAATTTCAATCGTGTAAACGCTTCGGCAAAGCTCTGCCAGAATGGCAGCCTGGTAACCTGAACCTGTCCCGATTTCCAGAACCTTCATGTTTTTTTCCGGCATAATGGTGTCGGTCATCAACGCAACGATGTAAGGCTGTGAAATCGTCTGCCCTTCTCCAATCGGCAGGGCATGATCGCCATAGGCCAAGTGTCGGATATTCTCCGGGACGAATTGATCACGCGGAACGGTTCTCATCGCTTTGAGCACCTCCGGATTCCGAATATTCCTGGCCTGAATCTGCTCAACAACCATTCTTTCTCTTTGAAAAGCATAATCCCTTCCGGTGTTGTCGTCAGCCCGGCAATGTAGAACGGATAAAGACAAAATGATTATGGCTGAAAATAGATAAAAACCGTGTTTCCCTGTTTTGTAAAAGCACCCTGATCTTTTCGTTTCGATTGACTTAAGCATATTCTTTCTCCGGATCATCAGGCCAAGCCCGGCCAGTTACCGGATCCAAAACCATAAAGATATGTCGGGCATATTGGTCTTCGCAAATTTTCATACACCGTGCCCATGCAGCTATGTGGGCATGTGCTTGCCGTGCTTGAATCGACCGAAATCTTTGTATTGGCCGCGCAGACCGGTCAACGTCGGACAATCCAATACCACGCATTCATCATGGTCTTGGGTATAAAGGTAACGATCTTTCACCGGATAGGCGCAATAGGCGGCAAGCCACATCCGGTAATTCCCCATAGTGGCTTCCACGCAATTATTGGCCACCCAGTTGCAGGCCTTTCTTCCGGCTTTTTCCATTGCGGCAATGGTTACAACAATGCCGACACGGTATCCCTGCTGTCTCCAAAAAATATCATTCAGCCATTCGCGGTCGTTTTCCGACATACAATATCTTTTGTTGCGCAGGACTTCCCTGGTGTTCCTGAAAGGATGAGAGTGAAAATCTCCGAGATATTTCAAATGCGGCCAGAACGATGTAATCACATCCACTTTTAAAGAAATGGCCTCTTTGTTCTCATCAATTGAACTTCTTCTCTGCTCGGCGGTTGTATCGGTATGAGCCATTTCAACCTGGTAGACGACATCCTTGTTTTTCATCATGATTTCATGGCCGAAGAGACTTCCGTAAACCTCAATTCGGGATTTTGGGCGTCCTTTCTCCTTGATATCTTTTTTCTTGACCGAATAGGCCTCCAGCGAGCTTAACACCAGTGATATCAAAGCGTTTTCCGAGACACGGACAACATATTTTTTGCAATGATTTCCGGCCATAAATCACCTTCATTCCATGGTTGGGTCAATAAGGACATACCATCCTTGACAACCCTGAATCAATCATTAAGTTAAACGTAACGAGATACTGCTGTGTACGTGATACCGTCTGTCACTGGAAATGAATTTAGAAGAAAACCGCAGAATCTTGGTGGTGATGGCCACCCGAAAAAGATTAAGTAAAAAACCGTCATGATTCCAGCATGCAGACCCGAACGACACAAGCGGTTCTCGTACCGATAGCCCTCCGGCGGCTGATGAAGGACGCCGAAGGGCTTTGTATTCAATAAAGGTGATGATACTTCCTTCCCCTTCGTCACTGTATAAACGGGTGCGCGACCTGTCCCGTTGCTTTTCCACAGCCCATTCAGGGCGTCCACCCATGTTTCAGCGTGATGAGTCACATCTATTCTCCTGCATGTTTACGCGCGACCATTTTGCCCCTTTCTTCATCAATCAGCAGAGCAATAATCAGCGCAACAAGGAAAAAGAAACAACAAAGCAGAATCGCCCGCTGCAGGCCCCACAGGGTTTGTAAAAGCCCCAAACCCGCCAGGCCGACCATTGCGGCAAGCCGGCTGGTAAAACCCCACAAACCGAAAAATTCGCCGGCTTTGGTATCCGGTGAAAAAAGTCCCACCATCGCCCGGCAGGCCGATTGCGTTGCTCCCAAACCCAGACCCGCCAGGCAACCGATGGCCAGGTAAATGTGTTCTGTCTGAAAAGAAGCTCTTATCAACCTGTTCAGAAAAGCTGTGACGTCATCCACCGCGTAAATCATACCCACCGCAATCACCCACAGCAAAAGCGTCAGGATGAATGTCTGCTTCGCTTTCCACTTGTCCTGAAGGATGCCGAAGAGCAGCGCGCCTCCCGCCGCGGTGAACTGAGTGAGGACAAACATGAGGATCTGTGTCCGCGCGGACCATTTCACCACCTGATCACCGTAAATAAAGGCAAAAGAAATGACAATGGAGAGGCCGGAAGAGGCAAAAAAGAATGAAAAAAGGAGAATCATAATGTCCCGGTAATCCCGAATATCGGACAAGGTTTTTTTAAGCCTTTTTCGCCCCAGAGCAAAATAATTTTCATTTGCAGGCAGGCGCCTGGCAACGGTGCGCTCCTTCACCCACAAGAACGTGGGGATGGCGGCAATCAGAAAAAATAATCCGGTAACCGGCCCCACCAGCCGCAGGTTATGGAAATTGTCCATCGTATAGATGCCGGCCTGAAGACCGAAGAGGACGATGGCCGCGGACGACAGACCGCCCAGGTAGCCCAGCCCCCAGGCGTAACCGGAGATTTTTCCCAGGTCTTCCGGTGGACCCAGCCCGGGCAGAAAGCTGGAAACAAAGGATTCACTGTAGGAAAAGCCGACATTGGAAATCACAATCAGTATCATACCCAGAATGATATCTCCGGGGCCGGCAAAGTAGAGGGCAGAAGTAGCCACGACGGTAACCAGATAACTCGCGAAAAGAAATTTTTTCTTCGATGCCGTAAAATCCATAATGGCCCCGAAAAAAGGCACCGAAAGCAGTACGATCAGGTAACTGATGGACAGGGAGACGCTCCAGAGCAGATTGCCCAGCCGGTATTCCGGGCCGTCTCCGACGATGATTTTGGGAAAGATAATGCAAAAAACCACCGTGATGATCACCGTCGTATAGGACGAGTTGGCAAAGTCAAACATCGCCCAGCCGAACAGTTCCCTTTTTGAAGCCCTTGTGGTCTCTGCCATAACCCGTTTTATATACAGCCATTCACTCCCGATTCATATCTTGTTTCGCCGGCTGACTTATATTCTCCCTGACTCCATATTACATAAAGACGTTTTTTGTTGCAATCATCCGGTAAAAAGCCTGTGTGTAAAAATCCCACTTTCGAGGGATTGCAAAAAACATTTCTCGGCGATAATATTTTACCCGGCAAGGGGGTAATCCATGGAAACGCAGGAACAATATCTGGTTTCAGCAGATATGAAAAATGGAATTCTGGAAATGACCATTTTAGGCAAGGTTACGGGCGCCAATGTTAACCGCCTGCAAAAAGAAATTCTGAATACGGGTGAAGCCGGAAGCAGCCGTCTGTTGGTTGACCTCCGCCCTCTTGACCAGAAAATCTGCTACGCAAATGTTCTTTACCATGTCAGGCGTCCGGAAAATTCCAGGTGCCGGATTGCCATCGTGGACTGGCCGGACAATCAGGACGTAAAATTATTTTGTGAGAACATGGCCGTTAACGCTTACATGAAAATAAAATATTTCGACGATATTGACCGGGCAAGACACTGGCTTCACAATACAAACGCAAGTAACACGCGCTTTCACTTTTAAGGGTCGCCTTCGTGAAAAAAGAAAAAACTGATCAGCTGCTCCGTGAAAACAAAGTCCTTAAAAAGAAAATCAAGACGTTAGAGTATCTTTTATCGGAACGGAAAACCGAATCCATTCCCTTCTCTTTCGGGCTTTTTTATCGCGCGCTGTTTCGTCTGTCGCCCTACTCGATTATCATTTCCAGATTGAAAGACGGGAAGATTTACGATGTCAGTGATCATTTTTGCAAAACAACAGGGTTTTCCAGAAAAGAAATCCTCGGAAAAACAGGCAAACAGTTGAACCTGTGGCCAAAAGGCCAACGCGAAAAAATGATCAATATGCTTTTAAGAGACGGTCAATGCAATAATTGGGAAGTGGAGCACCGGCTGAAAAACGGCACCCTGGTTGCCTGCCTTGACTCCGGCATCTTGATAACCGTCGGGAAGGAACAATATATCATTTTTATTGTGACGGATATTATGCCCCTGAAAAAAATACAGGCATCCCTGACAGAGGAACGCGACCTGAGCAACGCTCTTATCAACAGCCTGCCGGGAATTTTTTATATCGTGGACGAAGACTGCAGGCTGCTCCGCTGGAATAACAATGTTATGAAAATCACCGGCTATTCAACGAAAACGATTCAGAAAAAAACGGCCATGGATTTCCTTGCCGAAACACACAGAAACTTCTTTGAGAAACAACGAGAACATCTTTTTCTTTCCGGAGAATACCAGGGGAACACGAATATTATGATGAAAGACGGAAGCGTCAGGACATTCTTCCTTGTGGCCAAGAAGCTTAATTATCAAAACAAGGACTGTATCATCGGAACCGGCATCGATGTGACGGAAAAGAAAAAAATGTTTGATGAGCTCAAACAATACGCTGAGCGCCTTGAAGAGGCGAACACGGCCATGCGGGTCCTCATAAACCAAAATCATGTGGATCAAAGAGACTTAGAGCAAATATTACAAACGAATATCAATGAGCTTGTTCTCCCTTATTTGCAAAAACTGAAGAGAACGAAGCTCGATGATCGTCACCAGCAGTATGTGACGGCATTGGAAAATACCCTGAAAGATGTCCTGTCTCCCCTGATGAGAAACTTGCGCTGGTCACAAAAAAGTTTCACGCCGCAGGAAATGCAGATTATCAATCTGATTAAACAGGGGAAAAAATCCAAAGAAATTGCGGAGATGTTGAACGCATCCGTCAAGACGGTCGAGACGCACCGTAACAATATCAGAAAAAAACTGGGCCTGGTCAAGGCGAAAGTCAATCTGCGCTCGCATATTCTCAACATCATATAATCTGTATATTCTCTACATATTCTATCAATAATAATTCAATATTTATACCTCTTGCAATTCATGTCTCCGAAACCTTAAATTGGAATACATGAATCATAAAATGGATATTTTGCCGAAAAATACTTTTTATAAAAAGATTTTTGAGCAATCACCCAATCCCATGTCGGTCGTCAGGGCATCCGACGGGGTGCATCTGGAAATCAACAACGCTTTCCGGCAGAATTTTGGGTGGACCCGGCGGCAAGTCATCGGAAATACCGCACGGGAAATCGGACTCATCCTGCCGGAAGATGCTGATTTGTTTTTGAAGGGAACAAAAAAAACAGGACGCGCCCGTAATCTTCCTGTCCGGATGCTGGACAAAAATGGCGAATTCCGCCACCAGCTGGTGAGCACAAGCCTAATCAAGATTCAAAATCATTTCTGCCATCTGGCAAACATGGTTGACCTCTCCCCACGCTGTAGACACAAAAAAGAGACACCGTCAGATGATCTGATCAAGGCGTTTGACTGGATTACGGGAACGGGCGTTGCCGTCATCAGCGGCTTCGAAAAGAAAAAACCGTTGGTTCTTTATGTCAATCATGAAGCTAAATTACTTCTCGGGGAATACCCGCTCAACCGTTTGATCGTCGATTTGAAAAAAAAAGAGGCTCTGTTTCTGGAAGCCCACGCCAGATATTATCAAGTGAGAATTGTTCGTACGCAAGACCATTCGCCTTTAAAACTGATGATCATGGAACGGCAGCCCGACATGTCCTTCATCAAAGAAAAGCTCAAAAAGTATGATTTAACACATCGACAGCGCGAAGCGGCTCTTTTATCCGCCACGGGGCATTCCAACGGTGAAATCGCCCAAAAGCTGAATATTTGTGAATATACCGTGAAAGACCACATCAAAGAAGTCTTCAAGGCCGTCGGCGTCCGTAACCGCTGCGAATTATTCCCCAAGCTTTTAGGCTTAAGATAATTTTTTGTGGCCTCCAGGGTGATTCAATAAACAGGTTTACTTCATAGGAAGGATTTTGCTTTTAAGCAGGCGGGGAGCCGCTGAGGGGAAAACCCCCTGGCTTCCCGCCTGCCGGTTCAGATTTATTTAACTGTGCCTCCACCGCCTGTGATCGACATAATGTTACCCCTTTTTCAAGTTTGAGATATGTCTTGTGCTTCTTCGCTAAAGAACAAATTTTTCTTCATTGATTCGATAACAGAAATTACCGCCTCTCTGGCAGAATCTGTTACGCTTTACATGGAACTGGGCCACCTCCACCGCATGCGTTCATCATAGTCTCACCTCCTTTCCCAAATTTGAGTGATGTCTGGTACTTCTCAACTGAAGAATAGGTTCTTCTGTCTCGATTTGTCAACAGAAATTCCTGCCCCTCTGGCAAAGAGAAGCTTCACGTTTTTTTTCATATCTGTGCTGAGCGGCTCATGTTCAGAAGTAACGTTTGGAATTGGATTCTCCAGGAAGCGAAGGGGCGATGAATGGCTGTTGGTCATCGACTGCGGCAACCCGGGCGAGTTGGGGAAATCTATTCAGGATTGGATATCGAATTCTGTTCATTGATGGTTTGATTGTGAATTCCGTATCGCATCAGACCTCTTGCCTTCCTGTAGCACGACGGTTCGTTATTGAATAAATCTGCGAACGTCTTTCTGGAATGAATAAGATAGAATCGTTCCATCTTTGGTCCGGATTTTTACTGTTTCTGAATTTAAACTGATGATTTGGCCTTCAATGATCGTGCCGTTTGTCAACTCGATCCCTCTGATTTTCTTTACTTCGTCGTTACCCGGGGCCGATTTTGAAGCGGGCTTGATATTTTCTACCTGAGGTGAAGGCTGTTTTTCCGGTGTTTTAGCCGTAGCGGTCTCCTGTGGAATTATTTTTGTTTCTTCTTTTCCGGGGGAAGAGGGCACAGATTTTTCCGGAAGACATTTGCCCTTACTTCCAGCCCACTTCAGCACCTGATAGAGCCCCAGTGAACACGCTTTTTGCGCATCAGGACAGCCGGCCTGTTGATTACCCTGCAATAAATGAGCAAATGCACGGTTGTTGTACGCGTTGGCGAGCCTCGGGTTCAGGCGGATGGCTTCATCAAAGTCCTTAATGGCAGCGGTGAAGTTGTTTAATTTGGCATATGCTTTCCCCCGGTTGCTATAGGCAATGGCCATATACGGTTGGATGCGGATGGCCGTCGTACAGTCGTTAATCGCATGCTGGTATTGCTTGAGGCTATAATAGGCATCGCTTCTGTTGATGTAGGCATGAATGTAATCCGGCCGCAGGTAAATGGCTTTGTTATAGTCCTCAATAGCACGCTGGTAGAGCTCCAGGTCGGCATAGGCATTTCCCCTGCTGTTATAGGCGGGCGCGTGTGTCGGATCCAGCCGAATTGCGTTATTCAAATAATCGATAGCCTTTTTGGGCACCGTAAATTTTCCGGTCTCTTCGTCCCACAATGTCTGGGCAATATTAAACCATTCCAGGGCGGTGCTCCCCAGAGCCGGCAAAGAAAGGAGCGTCAAAAACAATAATAACGAACAGGCGGCAATGACTTTTTTCGGGCTTGATTGTAGCATCAATCTCTCCGTTTTATTCTCTGGTAAACGGTTGCCGGGAGGACCGTTGCCGGGCCCATCGCACTGCCGGTATTGTGGCATATCTGCCGTTGAGGCCCGGATTTCCTCCATCGGCAGGCCTATCCTTTGGGCTACTTGCCTTTTTCAAAGATATGAGGGGCAACCGACCGCTGGGCAAGCAGGTCTCCCAGTTTTACGCGCATAAAGGCGCTGGTGGTGTAACGGGTAACTTTGTGGTAAAAATGGCTGACGACATAATCCACCATGGCGGTGTAGGGTTCAACCAGTTCGGGAACGATCGAAAAATTATCATAGTTGACAATGGTCTGTACTTTTTTCTTTAACGGCCGGCAAATGCGCTCAACCTGCTGGCGTATTTCCTCGATCTGTTCGCGTGACCGGATATTCAGTCCCTCAAAGTTGATGAACAGCAGATTTTCATCGGCCCGATAGGTAAAGCGCTCGGTCAGCGCAAGGGTGAGCAGATCGTCTTTCAGCCCCATGGTTTCCGGCCGGAATATTCTGGGATCCATGTGGATCAGGTTATCTGCAAGGATCGGCGTAAATTCCATTTTGTCGAGAATATCTTTCTGCAGATCCACGCCGGGAGCAATCTCCACCAGAACCAGTCCTTTTTCGGTCAGACGAAACACGCATCGTTCGGTGACATACAGAACAGGACGGCCGCTTCTGGCACCAACCGATCCGCTGAACGTTATCTGATCAACCGCTTCGATAAACTTGGACACTCTGCCGTCCTTCACGATGGTGAGTGCCTGGTCGGTTACGGCAATTTGCAAATCACCGGCGGTAAAGGTTCCCGCGAAAACCACTTTTTTTGCGTTCTGGCTGATATTGATGAAACCACCCGCTCCCGCCAGACGCGGGCCGAAGCGGCTCACATTCAGATTGCCCTGGGCATCGGCCTGCGCCAGGCCCAAAAAGGCGATGTCCAGGCCGCCGCCATCGTAAAAGTCAAACTGATAGGGCTGGTCGATGATGGCTTCAACGTTGGTTGCGGCTCCGAAACTGAGACCGCCGGCCGGGATGCCGCCGATCACACCCGGTTCCGCCGTCAGCGTCAGATATTCGAGCAATCCCTCCTCGGCCGCCACCCGGGCGATGCATTCGGGAACTCCGATGCCGAGGTTTACTACAGAGTTGACCTTCAGTTCGAGGGCGGCACGGCGCGCGATGATTTTTCTTTCATCCAGCGGTAGGGGTTCCAGAGAGGTTACCGGCACCCTGACTTCTCCGGAATAGGCAGGATTGTACCGCTCGCCAAAGGTCATCCAGTGGTCTTCAGGGTCGGCAATCACCACACAATCGACCAGAATATCTGGAATTTTCACGTCCCGGGCGCGAAGGGTTCCGCGGTCGGCAATCCGTTCCACCTGCACCATCACCACACCGCCTGAATTTTTTGTCGCCATCGCTATGGACAGCGAGTCCACGGTCAGCGCTTCGCGTTCCATGGTAATGTTTCCATCCATATCCGCTGTCGTTCCCCGCAGCACCGCCACCTGAATGGGTCGCGGTTTATAGGCCAGACATTCTTCTCCATCAAAGATCATCAGCTCAACGATGTCTTCCCGGGTGCACTCGTTGATTTTACCGCCGCCGTGCCGTGGGTCGACAAACGTGCCCAGTCCGACTTTGGAAATCGTCCTGGGATTATGCGCTGCGATATCCCGGAACATGTGCGAGATGACGCCCTGCGGCAGATTGTACGCCTGGATTTTGTTTTCAATGGCGAGTTTCTGCAGTTTCGGAACAAGTCCCCAGTGGCCGCCGATCACACAGCGGACCAATCCTTCATGAGCAAGATGATTCAGGCCTTTGTCTTTGCCGTCGCCGATGCCCGCAGAATAGATAATCGTGAGCTCCCGGGGCCTGCCCTGCTCGATAAATTGTTTTTCAATTTCCCTGGCGATGCCTTCGGCAAAACCACAGCCGACAAATCCGCCAAACGCTATTGTATCTCCGTTGTGAATGACCTTGACAGCTTCATCCAGTGAAACCACCTTGCCGCGTTTCATGTGACGTGCCAGATCCGTAACAACCGGGTGACGCCCTCTCTTCAAGTCATTCATGGCCCGCTCCTTCATCCGGAACCGATTCACTCCCGATAAATCGCCTCGAAGATCACCTCAATCCAGGTGTCCCGTATGTCCCGGAAAGCGTCCAGAGAGGTTTCCATGTTTTCTGATCTGCGCCGTTCAATGTAGCTGAAGGTGTTCGATTCCTGCGCTTTACTTCTGTTTTCATTCACCCATGCCGCCCAGGGCTCGAAAACCTTCATCCAGGGGTTCACCTGATCCGACCAGACATAACGGCTTACGCGCGCGGGCTGAAGCCAGCGCAGCGCAGCCGCCTGTTTAGGATGCACGATGAGCGACTTGACCAAAGGACGTCCAAAAGCCATGTACAGATTGTCATTGACTTCCGAAACACGGTTCATCTTATCGAATGTGGACTTGGAAACAAAGGTGGTAATCTCTTCAATATCCCTGTTCTCAAAGCGAACGCGAAATTGTTCTTTCAGAGGGTCTGTCTCGCCCGTTTCGCCTTCAATGATCATTTCGTAGAGTCCCGGCTCAAGGTTCTGCATTCGCTCGATGTGTTCGATAATTGCGTGATGCTCCCGGCGTGCCACGGACGCCGATACAAAAATGCCGAGATGACCGATGTGATGGTGCAGCAGATAGATGATCCGCTGACCGGCCTCAATCAACTCCTCGATGGTCGGGTAAACTTCGGCGATCCAGTGGAGGGCCTGCTGGGGCGGCGTGATGTTGTCGCCGCTGGAGGCGAAGATCACGAGCGGGTCTTTCAGATTTCTCATGTCGATCCGGTGATTGTGGCCGATGTCCAGTACGCCTTTTTCCAGCTTGTTTCCGATAAAGAGATTCCTGACAATCCAAAGGATTTCCTCTTCATTGAGAAGATAAAAGCCGGTCCACCAGCGTTCAAACTCAAGATAACGCTCGCGTTCCGTGTCAATATGAGCAAATAGGTTATAGTCTTTTTTCCAGAGGGTATTGGCCGGATTGAGCCGCTCAAAATTATCAACCAGGTAGGCGCCGTCAAACAATCCTCCACCGAGGTCACACAAAAAACTGCTCACCCATGATCCGCCCATCAATCCGCCTTTCATTCGCAGCGGGTTGATGCCCTCACCACCCGCCCAGTAGGACATCGGCGCACCGTTGATAACAATCGGTCCGGTCACATCCGGCCTGTCAGCCCCCAGCATGGCCACAGCCCAGCCCGCCTGACAGTTACCGTAAACAATCGGGAAATCTCTGTCCGGATGACGTTTTTTAATTTCTTCCAGAAAACGGATTTCCGCCTGCTCAACGTCTTCCATGGTCTGATCTGGAAACGGCTCGGGTGAAAACGATGCAAAGTAAACCGGATGGCCTTCACAAAGCCCCATCCCCACCTCTGAATCCTTTTTAAAACCGCCGATGCCCGGCCCATGACCGGCCCGCGGGTCAATCACCAGCATCGGCCGCTTACCCGGAGCAGGCATTTTTCCTTCCGGATGCTTGATGTGCAAAAGAGAATAATTGACCGGCCTGGGAAAATCGCTCGCATCCATAACCACTTCATATTCATAATCCAGCAGTGGCGGCATCCCCTGCCGGTAATGTTCCAGCATATCATTGCCGCGCACCCTCATGGTGTCCATAAAAAGCACCCAGCGCTGCCAGAAATCAATGGAATAATCCCAGGCATCTTCGGAGAACCTAGACCACGTTAAATGGGAGAGTCTGGCTCCTAAATCAATCCACGACGCCAGCGCGCCAAAAGGTTCGACCGGAGCCTCTTTTTTCATTTTTTTATTTAACATGACATCCGTCGTCTGTGTCATCAGTTGGTGACATGATTTAAAAAAGTCGTAGGCGTGCATTCTTTCACTCATAAGCTGTAACCTTCTTTATTTTTTTTCAGAGATATTTTTAATGATGCCCAGAAATCCGTCCGCTTTCAGTGACGCGCCGCCTACCAGTACGCCATCAATATCGTCCATGGCAATCAGGTCGCCACTATTGTCTTTTGTCACGCTGCCGCCGTAGAGAATAATCACATCACTGGCCGCATCACCGTACTGCTTCCGGAGAGTGCCTCGCAGGAAGGCATGGACGTCCTGCGCCTGTTCGGGCGTGGCCACCTTGCCCGTACCGATGGCCCAGACCGGTTCATAGGCGATCACAATATTTTCAATCCCGGAAAGACCGGCCAATCCATTTTTGACCTGCCGGCCGACGACCTCCTGAGTCACTCCTCTTTCTCTTTCCTCATCGGTTTCACCAACACACGTCACGGGGATCAGACCGCAGCCCAGCGCTTTTTTAACTTTCAGGTTTACATCGGCATCATTTTCGTGAAAATATTTTCTGCGCTCGGAATGGCCGATAATCACATAGGAGCATCCGATATCTTTAAGCATGGACGGTGCGATCTCACCCGTGAAGGCGCCCCCGTCCTCATAATACATATTTTGCGCACCCAGTGCCAGGCTGGATCCTTTCAGCGCTTCATGAACAGCATAAAGAGCGGTAAACGGAGGCGCCAGAACAACAGCCCCCCCCTGAAAATCGGAAGCGCCCTCCCGGACGGATTTGGCCAGTGCAATGGATTCAGAAATCGTGTTGTTCATTTTCCAGTTGCCGATGACAATCCATTTTCTCATTTTCTCTTCCCCTTTACTGTTTTTCCAGCGCGGCAATACCGGGCAGGGTTTTCCCCTCCAGCCATTCCAGGAAAGCGCCACCGCCGGTGGAGATATAAGACATTTTGGCGCTCAAACCCGCTTTCCTGATCGCCGTATCTGTATCGCCGCCGCCGATGATCGAAAGCGCTCCCGACTTCGCCACAGCCTGAGCCAGTTCAAAAGTGCCCCGGCTGAAGGGCGTAAGTTCAAACATGCCCATCGGACCGTTCCAGATCACCGTTTTCACGTCCTTCAGGGCATCGCGAAATAACGCGATGGTGGCCGGGCCGATGTCCAGTCCGATCCATTCTTTTGGAATTTCTTTCACGTCGCAGATCTTGGTTTCCGCTGCCGCACTGGTTTCCTTCGCAATCACGGCATCGACCGGCAGCAAAAACTGTACATTTTTCTGTTCCGCTTTTCGCACGATCTTGCGCGCGGTCTCCAGCATATCTTCTTCGCAAAGCGATTGGCCGGTTTCATTGCCGGCCGCGCGTAAAAAAGTAAAGGCCATTCCGCCGCCGATGATCATTTTATCCACTTTCTCAATAAGGTTCTCCAGTAAACCGATTTTGTCAGAAACCTTTGATCCGCCGATCATGGCGGCCAGGGGTTTGGCCGGATGGACCATGGCTTTTTTGAAATATTCGACTTCGTTTTTCAATAAAAATCCGGCGGCGCAAACGGACACAAAGTCGGTAATGGCCGAGTTGGAAGCCGCGGCACGGTGAGAAACGGCAAAAGCGTCATCGATATAAACATCGCACAGCGCAGCCAGTTGTTTGGCAAAGGCGGTGTCGTTTTTGTCTTCACCGGGATGAAAACGCAGATTCTCCAGAAGAATGATCTCGCCTTCTTTCATACCGGCGACGGCCTGTTCCACTTCCGGCCCCACGCAATCATCCAGAAACGTGACGTCTTTCTTTAAAAGATCTGATAAAACCTTGACGACCGGTCCCAACGACATCTCCGGCACCCGTTTGCCTTTCGGTCTGCCCAGATGGGAGGCAATGATGAGTTTCGCTCCCTTTGCCAGCGCGTACTCAATGGTCGGAATACTGGCTTTTACGCGTTTGTCGCTGGTGATATTTCCTTCCTTATCCATGGGAACGTTGAAATCCACCCTCAGGAAAACTCTTTTACCTTTCATTTCGATTTGATCAATATACTTCATCATCCAGTCCTTGCATTTTCTATTTCATGATAAAGGAAAGCAATTCCAGCATTCGGTTGGAAAAGCCCCACTCGTTATCGTACCAGGAAAGAATCTTGACCATATTGCCGCCGATCACACTGGTATTGGGCATGTCAACGATCGAAGAGTGGCTGTTCCCGTTGAAGTCACAGGAAACCAATTCTTCTTCTGAACACGCAAGAATACCCCGCATGACGCCTTTGGCATATTCCCGGATTTTGTCGTTAATCTCATTTCTGGTGGCGGCCCTGGACAGCGTCGTCACAAAATCAACCAGCGAAACATTCGGTGTCGGTACTCGAATGGCCAGGCCGTCCAGCTTTCCCTTCATTTCCGGAATGACTTCCGCAATCGCCCGGGCCGCACCGGTGGTGGTGGGAATCATGGAAAGTGCCGCCGCGCGGGCTCTTCTTAAATCCTTGTGCGCTTCGTCCACAACCACCTGGTCATTGGTATAGGAATGGATTGTCGTCATCAGGCCGTATTCGATTCCGAATTCCTGGTTCAGTATTTTCACAATCGGCGCCAGACAATTGGTGGTACAGGATCCCATGGAGATAATATGATGCCTGTTTTTGTCGTACACTTCCTGGTTGACGCCAAGGACAAATGTTACATCGGGATTTTTCGCCGGTGCCGAAATCACAACCTTTCGGGCTCCCGCCTCAATATGCTTGCCCGCTCCGGTTTTATCCGTGAATTTTCCGGTGCTTTCCAGAACCACATCAACACCCAGATCCTTCCAGGGCAGAGTTTCCGGTTCCCGGACGGAAAAGGTCTTGATTTCTTTTCCGTCAACCAGGATGGCATTGTTTCCGGCTTTCACTTCCGCGTCCAGCGTTCCATGCGTTGAATCATATTTGAGCAGGTGGGCCAGCGTTTTGGTGTCGGCAAGATCATTGACCGCAACAAACTCCACGTCGCTGCTTTGATATCCAGCCCGGAAAACCAGCCGGCCGATTCTTCCAAAGCCGTTAATGGCAACTTTTACTGACATATCAACCTCCTTGATTGGTAAAAAATTATCAATGAAAAGGCATTTTTTGTCAACCTGTTTTGCCGGAGACGACAAGATCATCCGTGGCTTTCGTATGCTTGAAAAAAAAAGATCGAAGAAAGGTTGCTTTATTCGTTTTCAGGACATGAATAGGTCATTGGTGGAGAAGTTCGGATCCGTGGTCAGATTGATCCCCAGCCTTCTCAATCCCGCCTCGTCACCCGGCGTGGGAATATGCGTCATGTGCGCTTCGCAGTCACGGAGTTCCCTTAATTTTTCCAGCGCCAGTTGAGCTGCGGGATTGCTGGTCGCGCTGATGCTGATGGCAATCAACGCTTCTTCCAGATCAAGACTCACGGATTTTTCATCGAGGATTTCGGTTTTCATATTTTTTACCGAATTGGTGATCTGCGGCGGCAGCAGTTTTATCTTATCCGGAATTTCCGCCAGATGCTTGATGGCATGCAGAACCATACTGGTTGCGGCATGCATCAAAGATGAATTGCTGCCGGTGATGATCGTTCCGTCTTTTAACTCCATGGCGGCACCGCAAAAGATGCCTTCGTTACCTCTTTCGTAATCCCGCTCTTCCTGCGGACACGCGAAAGCAGCCTCCCGCGCCGGTATCACAACGGCACGATTTTCCGGCACCAGATTAAAATCCCTCATGAACAGCTCTACACGCTGAACGGTTTCTTTGTCGGCAAAGCCCATGGCATATTCGCACCGGTAACGGAAATAGCGGCGAATCATTTCCATCTTCGATGCCTGCTGCGTTACCTCATCGTTGATGATGGCAAAACCGGCACGGTTGACACTCATATCCGTGGGCGACTGATAAAATGATTTTTCTCCTGTAATTTTTTCCAGAATTCTTCTTAACACCGGGAAGACTTCCACGTCGCGATTGTAATTGACAGATCTTTCCCCGTAGGCATCAAGATGAAAAGGGTCAATCATGTTAAAATCACGGATGTCGGCGGTGGCCGCCTCATAGGCTACATTCACCGGGTGTTTCAGCGGAAGGTTCCAGATGGGAAAGGTTTCAAATTTGGCGTAACCGGATTTGATTCCCTGCCGATAATCATGATAAAGCTGGGAAAGACAGGTGGCCATTTTCCCGCTGCCTGGCCCGGGTCCTGTTACAATCACCAGCGGCTTGTTGGTTTTAATATAGGTATTGGCGCCGTACCCTTCATCGCTGACAATCATTTCTACATCTGTCGGGTATCCTTTTGTAAACCTGTGCGTGTAAACGGGGATGCCGCGTCTTTCCAGTTTATTTTTAAAAATTGTTGCCGCGGGCTGTTCTTCAAAGCGGGTAATCACAACAGCCAACACATTGATTCCCCAAGTCCTTAAATTATCGATGAGCTTTAAGGCATCAGCGTCGTAAGTGATTCCGAAATCAGCTCGGATCTTTTTTCTTTCGATATCGCCCGCGTAAATACAAAGAAGAAGATCGGCCTTATCCTTTAACTGTTGGATGAGGCGCATTTTAACATTGGGGTCATAACCGGGCAGAACGCGTGCGGCATGATAGTCATATAGCAGTTTGCCGCCGAATTCGAGATATAGTTTATTGTTGAAGCGGTCAACCCGCTTGAGGATTTCTGTGATCTGTTCCTGGATGTATTTTTCGTTATCGAAACCCTGTTTCTGAATCATTCACGTTCTCCGCGGGTAAGGTGTTCGTGATTTTCCGCCTGACTTGACATCGAACTATAAGGAGAACATTTTTTTATGTCAACAAATATCGACGACAAAGCAAAAAAAGATTGAAACCTGTCCTGATCCTATTTTCCACAGAATTATCAAACACTTGGATAGTGTTTCTGCCTCAAGATAACGAACATATTCGTATTGTCGGTTAGAGCCTTATCATTTAATCAAAAAAGTCAGCATCCAATTTCCCCGCTTGATTTAGCAGGAAATACCAGGTTTGATGGGGCAAAATTGACCCATCCCGAATCACGCCATTTGTCCATGCCCCCCGGGGTTGATGTTTCGGAACATTTTACACCGGTTACCTTTGGCCCATTGCCTCGTCACGACACGAGGCGGCATAACCACATGGAGGCTGCCACTGCCGGTGAATGGATGCATGCCAACCGCCCTATTTTATTGGAGAATCAATAATGAATCGCCCCGCCGCACCACATTCACTGTACAAGAACAGGACAATATAAAAATATGACAGTCAATTTTATGAAAGAAGATTGGCCATCATTTTCAAACCGGCGGCAGGATTTTTCAGGAAGTGAAAGCGGATGATTTTTCGTCCAGCTTCGGTTAACGCCTGACGGTCACCCTTGGCCTGCGCAGCCTTGAGGGCACCAAAGCTGAGAGAAGATTTTGTCTCACCGATATTGTCGGGAATATCGACATCCGAAGTATAATTCTGGGTCAATTGAATGAATAGGCCATTGCCTGAATCACCCTTGTGTAACTGACCGGTGGAATGGAGGTAGCGCGGCCCATAACCGCATGTAACCGGCAGAAAATATTTTTCTGAAATCACCCGGCGTAAAAGGTTAACCGACTCATCCGTTTCCGGAGATGGACTGAGATAATTTTGCAGGCAAATATAACCACCCGCTTGAGCCTGTTTTAAAAATTGATTTAAAATTTCTTTTGGCGCCTTTCCCTCAACCTTACCGAAGATTTCAGTCTGTTCAAAGGTTATGACCGGCTTTTCCCCCGTATCCTGATCCAAATCAGTAATCACGGCGCGGGTATATTTCTTTGTCGCTTCAACATCCGGCTGATCAAAGGGATTCACTCTCATGATGTGGGCGGCCACCGCCGTGGCCACTTCCCAGATATACATCTGCCGAACCAGATCGTCATCCTCGTTGATCTGAACAGTGATGACGGGATGACCCGAGTCGGTCAGAGATTGAATGGCATCCATCCGCGCGCGCTTTCCATGTTGGAAAAACACAAAAACACGGTCCCTGCCGAAGGTATTCTGATCGCGAACCGGCTCATCCAGAACCGGCAGGATGCCTTTCCCCTCCTTTCCGGTGCTTTCGGCGATCAGCTGTTCCAGCCAGTCACCAAAGGCTTTCCAGTGCGGCGGCAGGATGAGTGTGAGCTTGTCGCACCCCTTTGATGCTAATGTTCCCAGGGCAGCGCCAAGAGACATACCGGTATTCATGAGGCTTGATGCGTTTGACACAACTTTTTGCAGTAATTTCTCCACGTTGATACCGACCACTGCCGCAGGAACCATCCCCGTCAGCGATAGCGCCGTGAAGCGCCCGCCGATATCGCTATTGCTGAAAAAAGTGAAGTGTGCCGAAATGGCTTCAGCCGTTTTAACCAGAGGACTTCCTTCATCGGTGATAAATACAAAACGGCTGCCGGTATTTTTTCCTCCATTTTTTAGAGCAAGATTATAAAAATATTTAAAGAGAGAGATGATTTCGAGCGTTGTGCCCGATTTGGAAGAAACAAGAAAAATCGTGTCTGCCGGATCAAGGTTTTGCGCTGTTGCAGATATCAAGAGAGGATCGGTGGTATCCAGAATGTGCAATCGGGGGAAGCCGTCCTTCCCGCCGATGATCGTGTTAAAGACCTCCGCCGCCAGTGAAGAGCCGCCGATGCCAAGCAAAACGGCATCCCGCGGATTTTTACCGAGCAGAGGCTCCAAAACGGCTCGAATGTAATGTATCTTTTCGAGGGTTGTCGCGGGAGTATCCAGCCAGCCCAGCCGGTTGACAATTTCATCGGGGTTCGGTTTCCAGAGCGTGTAATCTCTGGCCTGAAGGCGCTCCACGACATGATCCTGACGCAATTTTGCGCAAGTGCTATCAAAAGCGCTCTGGTACCCGCCCAGAGCAAAATGAATCATTGCTTCAGTCATGGATTTGTCTCGGCTAGGCGCGACGAAGTAATTCGTTCGCTGCTTCTACAATTTTTTCAACGGTAATGCCGAATTTCTCGTACAGAACCGGCGCGGGTGCGGAAGCGCCGAAGGTTTCCATCCCGATCATTTTTCCGCCCAGACCCACATAGTGTTCCCATCCCAGCTTGATGCCTGCTTCCACAGCGATACGGACAGAAATCTGCGGCGGCAAAACCTTGTCTCGATAGTCCCGCGGCTGACGGTCGAACAGTTCCCAACTGGGCATGGAAACAACTCTGGTTTTCTTGTCGGCTGCCGCAAGTTTTCGGGCAGCAGCCAGAGCCAGTGAAACTTCCGAGCCGGTGGCAATCAGAATAACATCAGGCACGGGCGCGGACTCCCACAAAACATAACCTCCCTGTCTGGTGCCGGATGCAGACGTGTAAACGCTTCTGTCCAGCACGGGAAGATTCTGACGGCTGAAGATAAGGGTCGTCGGTCCTTGCGTATGATTCAATGCGATACGCCAGGCTTCTATCGTTTCATTGGCGTCTGCCGGACGGATCACGGTCATGTTGGGCACCTGTCGCAGATTCATGATCTGCTCGACCGGCTGATGGGTCGGACCGTCTTCTCCAACGCCGATGCTGTCGTGCGTAAAGACGAATACAGCACGCAGGCCCATCATTGCCGCCAGGCGCATCGGCGGGCGCATATAATCAGCAAAGGTCAGAAAGGTTGCCGTATAGGGAATGGTGCCGCCGTGCAACGCCATACCGACGGCAATTGAGCCCATCGCGTGTTCACGTACGCCGAAATGAATATTGCGTCCGGAGTAGTCCCAGGCCCCGCCAACCATGCCGTGCAGCCCTTCTTTGGATAACCGGGGGCTCTGAAAATCACCCATGTCCTTCAGCCAGGTAAAGCAGGAGGGATTCAGATCCGCAGATCCGCCCGTCAATTCGGGAATTTTCGCGGCAATCGACTGCATTACGATCTCTCCCGCTTTGCGCGTGGCCATATCTTTTGATCCGCCGGGGAATTCGCTCAACGCCGATTCCCAGCCATCGGGCAGGTTGCCTTTCATAACGCGGTCAAATTCCGCCGCCAATGCCGGTTCTTTTTGTCTGATGTTGTTGAACGATGCCTGCCATTTTTTTTCGTCTCTTTTACCGCGTGATACGGCTTTGCGGAAAAACGCATAAACGTTTTCGGGAACAGAAAAAGGAGAATCGGCCAGCCAGCAGAGGGCTTCTTTCGTCTTCTGCAGTTCATCGGCACCCAGCGGCGAGCCGTGCGCATCACAGCTTCCCTGCTTGCAGGGTGCGCCGTAACCGATCGTGGATGCAACGCAAATTAAGGAAGGCTTTTCAGCTTCGCGCCTGGCTTTTTTAATGGCCCTGTCGATGGCTGAAACGTCGTTGCCGTCGATGACCTTCAGCACCTGCCAGCCGTAGGACTTAAAACGCTGCTCGATGTTTTCCGTAAAAGAAAGGGCCGCGGATCCCGCCAGCGTCACTTTATTGTCATCATAGAGAACGATCAGTTTCCCCAGGCGCAGATGGCCGGCCAGAGCACAGGCCTCACCAGCAACGCCTTCCATCATGTCACCGTCACCGGCCATGACGTAGGTATAATGATCCACTAATTTTTCATCTCCCTGATTGAAGCGCGCCGCAAGATGCGCTTCGGCAATCGCCATACCCACCGCATTGGCCAGCCCCTGGCCCAGCGGGCCGGTCGTCACTTCGACACCGGGTACGTGCCTGTATTCCGGATGTCCGGGCGTGCGGCTTCCCCACTGACGGAACGCTTGAATATCCTCGAGCGTCAAATCGTAACCGGTCAGATGCAGAAGAGCATATAAAAGCATGGAGGCATGGCCGGCGGAAAGTACGAAACGGTCACGGTCGGGCCATTGCGGATTTCTGGGATTATGTTTCAAATGTTTTGTCCAGAGCGTAAACGCGGCGGCGGCGGCGCCCAGCGGCATACCGGGATGGCCTGATTTAGCCTTTTCGATCGCATCGGCGGCGAGAAAGCGGATGGCATCAATACATTTCTTCTCTAAATCATTTTGATCGGACATGGTATCTCCTTAAAAAAGCACAATGAAGAATCTACTAACATATTTAAAGCTATTTTAAAATGCTTCTTGAAATGGTTTTAACGGAATCAATGTAAAAACAGATCCCGGTAAATTGATTTTAGAGTTTTAATGGCACGTCAATCCAACTGGAAATCGTGCCTGAGCGACGTATACGGTATCTGTATGTAATCGAGAACGGTAGTCTTCACATATTTTTGCAGAAGCTTGCTGACATTAAAACCGATCCCCGCATAGATATGACGGTTGCGATTGTCATGCTGACCTTCCTTATAATGAGCATAGTCGCTTGCGCCGTACCCTAAATGAAGTTCCAGATATTTCAAATAGGGGTTTTCAATGAAATCAAACCCGTCCGCTTTGATTGCCACCAGATACACATGACGGTCATAATTGGTGCCGATTTTCAGATCTTGATGATCAAACTTTGGCGTTATTTCCAGTCTGAAATCAATTTTTCTGCCCAGCTCCGGATACGCGCCCAGAAGATAGCCCATGCCGGACCCCAGAAGGTTCATCATCATGTCTTCGTAGGAAAAACCCTGTGACGGGCTAAACCCATCCGCAATTTCCATGAAGGTGTTGACACCCAGACTGGACAGGGCTCCGTAAAGGTGAGCCTCTTTATCCGTGTACTGCCAGTGGCGGTATAAATAGGAAAAAAGATGGCTCAACGCGTAGGCTGACCAGGCATGCCCGAGTTTGTCCGATCCGCCATAGGACGTATCTTTGCCAAACCAACCTTCATTTTTAAAGTGCAGGCCGGTTTGATTATAATCCCATTCCGCCATGCCATATGCCATAATCACCGCCCATGATCCGACATTCAACAATGCAACCTTCTGTTGGCGGGTAAAAAACTCCTTTTGTTCCGTTGAAGCGTTTTGTGCGGAGGCGGCAGAAACCGTATTTTCCGGATTGGTCTTTGCGGCATCCTTTTGGTCCAGCTTCCAATGATCCTCTGTTTTGATCAATTCTTGTGTATCGACAGCGGGTGGCTGGTCAGCAGCCGGCGGAAAGGTACTCTCCGTTGCGGCCCGGGAAGATTCTATGGTGAAAACCAATAAAAGAAGGCAAACCAATAATTGTACAAACCAATTTTTTACAAGCCACTCCATCCTCATACTCACCCTTTTTGATTGCATATCTTTCCCGGTTCAAAGGCGCAAGGACATATACATTAAGGCTTAATGCGGAAAAACGGGGTCTGAAACAGGGTAATAATCTAGTAATAACAATGGTATATATGGATAAAAATTCAGAAGGCTGAAAGATGAGTAAAAAAATGTCCATATTGCGGGTCAGATAAA
>Ga0255347_1002046_pt1 | contig 29815 bp, 24 predicted proteins | sample wastewater_treat_2_FD_192479 | JGI IMG/M metagenome (GOLD analysis project Ga0255347, IMG submission 192479) | Wastewater microbial communities from Lulu Island WWTP, Vancouver, Canada - plant24 | ecosystem: Engineered > WWTP > Wastewater > Unclassified | place: Canada: Vancouver, British... | reverse complement strand
GCACTCCCCCGTCCTCGGCCCGCTCAACGCCTTCAACAATCAGGCGCTCTCCCGGGGAAAGCCCTGAAAGGATTTCCGTCCGGCCCGCATAGGTCGCTCCGGCGCGCACCAGCCGGTAGCTAATGACCCCCTTGTCATCGACTGAGTAAACCCCTGTAAGCTGCCCCTTCTCGACGACAGATACGGCCGGCACCACGATTGCCTCTTTTTTGCCGACAGGAATCCGCACACGCACAAACATGCCGCTGGACACGGCCAGGGAGCCGGGATTTATCTTTACGATGAAGGTTCGTGACCGGGGATCGATGGACGTGAGCACCTGCCGTACAGTCGTCTCATGTGACAGGGCGGGGCGGTCCACAACCAGCTCAACGGCCATACCGGGCTTTATTTTGTCTCTCAGGCGCTCATCCACGGCTGCTTCCACATAAAAGCCGCCCGTCTGTTCAATGACAAGCAGTGGTGTTCCGGGTGCTGCCATTGAGCCCGGATCGATATGTTTTTTCGTCACCCGTCCGGCAACGGGCGCCCTGACCTGTGTAAAGGAAAGATGAATGGCCGCCTCATCGGCCATCGCCCTGGCCCGCTCATATTCGGCACGGGCGACATTTTTCTGAGTTTCGACCTGGTCCATTTCCTGGCGCGAAAGAGCTTTTTCGTCGAAGAGGTTTTTATATCTGCGCCACGTCGTCTCCTGTAAAAGCATGTTTTGCTTTGCCGCTTCGACCGCCATCTGCGCGGCCTGCAGGCGCTGCGCCGCGTCGCGGTTGTCAATGGTCAAAAGCAGCTGCCCCGCGCTCACCAGATCCCCTTCGCTGACCAGCACCGAGGTAACAACACCCATCGTCCGGCCGGCCACCAGACTTTCACGACCGGAGCGGATTGTCCCGGTGGTTTCATAAATTTCATCTACCGGGGAGAGTTCGGCGGTAAGCAATTTTACTCCTGAAACCAACGGGCGTTTTACCTGCTCATCGGCAGGCGTTGTACCGCAGGAGGCGACAAAAAGCCAAAGCAGCACAAGCGCGGCAGGAAGATGTATTTTCTTCCACAAGCTGTTTATAACTTTGTTCATGATGATTTCTCCGTCATCTGTTGTCGTCAATATTCAAGTCCTTCAAAAGAATACCGCTTTCAAAGCTCAACACGGCCAGGGAGGTTTTATATGCGTTATTCTTTTCCACAACGCCTGCACGCGCCATCTCCAGCGTCGTTTGGACATTGAGAAGCTCTCCCAGGGAGGTAAGCCCGTTTTCATAGCGCAGCTGCAGAATCCTCGCTCCTTCCTGCGCTGTCTCCAGTGCCTGGCGGGCAAGACCGGCACCTGATCTGGCCTCCTCTACATTGAGATAGGCTTTGTGTATCTTAAAGGAGACACCGTCTTTCACCGCTGCCAGCTGCTGGCGTGCCTGCGCCTCCTGATGGCGCGCCTTCGCCCCCTCGTAGATTCGTTTTGTGCCTTCAAACAAATCCCATCTTAAAAACGCGCTCACCTGCCAGCTCTTTCCTTCAGAGCCCAAAGGCAGGTTATGGTCATGGAGATAATAACTGCCGCCGACACCGATGGAGGGGAAAAAGCCTGCCTGAGCCATGCGGACATTGTGGCGGGCGTTGTCGGCACGCAATTCAAAAGCGCGCAGGTCCGGCCGGTTTTGCGCGGCCTGTATGTAGTAGTCCGGCTCTTTGAGGGTAAAGTCAACTTCCGCGTCAGTAACATCCGGCAAGTCGTTTATCGCCAGCAAAACTCCCAACGCGCGGCGGGCGATCGTCACATTCGTGGCTGTGACGTTTAGTTTTTGTCTTGCCTCTGTGAGCGATGTCGAGGCGCGCAGAAGATCCGCGTAATGGCCGACGTCATTTTCGTAGCGAACCGTCGCAATGCGCAGGCGCTCTGTGGCCTCCTCCACCCCGATTTTAGCCACGCGGTGATATTCTTTCGCCGTGAGGATGTTCAGACAGGCCGTAACCACCGCAAAAGCGACTTCTTCACGCTTTTGCCGGAGCTCCTCTTCACGGGCCAGCGCTTCGATGCGGGACATCTTGAGTCCCACGAGAGCTTTTCCCACGAAAACAGGCTGCTCAACGCTGATACTGCTTTGGAAGTCATTTATAGCATCAGGAGAATTCAGGAGGGCCGGATTGAAATCCTGGGCCTCGATTCGCGACTGGTTAAGACGGGACATAAACGCCCAACCGGGATTATTTGTCCGCAAAAAGCGTTCTTCAAACGATATCCTGGGCAAAAGATTGCTTCGTGCGATACCGATATCCGCCCTGCCCGCGGCAAGCGCACTTTGAACCGCCTTGATTTCATGGTTGTGCTCCAGCGCCACGGCGACGGCCTGCTCCATCGTCAGAACATCACCCGGTTTGTTTCCGGCCAGGGCGGAAAAACAAAATAAAGGCCAGACCAGTACACCGGCGACAATCAGAAGGCGGCAAAACCGGGATCGGGGCAAAGTCATTTCACAACACCTCCCTTTCAATTTGGCAGGGGTGATCCTAGCATTTTTTTATGACCGTGGGAATATGTACGAAGGTGTAAATGTCAGCCGGGACGTGGGCTTCGATTGGCCTTCCACGTGCTACATCAAAAATGGCGCCAAAGGCCTGACCGCGCAGTTCACAAATATGAGCCCGGGCAGAAGCCATCTGGCGGGCTGCATATATGTTTTACGCGGGGCCGGCAGGGACCGGCCCCGGAGCATCTATTGTTTTTCCTGTTCCAACGGTTTTGGTTTATTCTTTTTTCTGTCCTCGACCGGACAGGCAGGCCTCATTCAGGTGGATACGCCCAGTCTGGGCAGGAGCCATCCCTGTAGGAAAAACCACACACCGATGATGGCGACAAATATTAAAACTTCTTTCATTTTTCACTCCCTGTCGTCATCAGTTCAGGTTCTGATTGATGACACCGGCGATCTGCTGTTTCGATACCAGACCGACAATCGTGTCTTTAACTTCACCGCCCTTAAAAATCAAAAGAGTGGGGATACTCCGGATACCGTACTGAGCGGAGATGTTTGGATTATCGTCCACATTGACTTTCACGATATCCACTTTTTCGCCCATTTCCCGGGCAAGCTCTTCCAGGATCGGACCAATAGCTCGGCACGGCCCGCACCAGGGCGCCCAAAAATCCACCAGGGCCGGTTTGTCGCTCTTTAAGACCTCCGCTTCAAAATTCGTATCGTTTGCGTGTTTAATAAGCTCAGGTTTACTCACAACTGCTTCCTCCTTTATCTAAATAAATATTTTGTGTTTGTCGGGGTTTGCCCATCATCTTACCGATGAGACAATCACCTTTTCGTTGGTAATTTAACCTCTGTCATGTAAAATGTCATTGACTTGGATCAAGGCGGAGGTTTTTTAGATGAGTTTTCACCAACAGATAAGCGGCATCGGCCTGTTTGAGGGAGTGAGAGCCGAAAACATGAATCTGCTTACAGCGCGGGCGACATATAAAAAGTATGAAGCAAACCAGATGGTCATCGGCGAGACGGACCAGGTGAGAGCTTTTTATGTGGTTATTTCCGGCCAGCTGAAACTGTCGAGGAGCTCCTCCGAGGGAAAAGAGCAAACCCTGTCTTTACTGGGGCCCGGTGAGCCGTTCGGTCTGTGCACCGCCTTTGCCACCGAATCCTTCCCGGCAAGCGCCATCGCCATTGAGCAGAGCGTGCTGATGATCATCCCCGGAGAAATTGTGGAGGCGGTGGCCATGAAGGAGCCGGCTCTGCTACTGAACATCATCCAGATTCTCTCGCGGCGACTGAAAGAATCGATGACGCTCATCGAGTCTCTGTCGCTCAAGGAAGTTCCGCAAAGAATCTCCTCGTTCCTTGTTCATGCTCTCAACAGCAAAGCGGGCGCGGCGACCAACAAGCTCACCTTGTCCATATCACACCGCGAGCTGGCCAAGATTATCGGCTCCACACCGGAGGCTCTGTCGCGGGCGCTCAAAAAAATGAGCACCGACGGCATCCTGACCGCGAAGGGGCGGTTCATCACCATTTTGCAAAGGGAAGCCCTCGAAGATCTGGCTCAGGGAAACTGAAATGTCATCGGGGATTATAAAAGCCTCTGACAAACTTCATCCCGAAACGGGCAAATCAGCCCGAAGCAAATTACCGGCCCATGAAGTGGATCATTACGTGCCATGAACGAATGGTTATTATTATCCACCTCCGCCCCGATGAATCGGGGTACCTCCGCCGCCCCCTTCGACGGGCTCAGGACAGGCTTCGACAAGCTCAGGGTGAACGGAGGACAAAAAGGGTGCGCTTCGCGTTTTTTTGACTACTCTGGTGGTCTTTTATTGACAGTTCGTGCTGAGCTTTTATTAGCCGTTCATGGTGAGCCTGTCGAACCAGAACGGCAAGCCACTAGCTATAAGTTATCCTCCAGCCTCCAATCCTCTAATCCTCTAAACTTCTAATCATCTAACCCTCCGGCCCATGGAGTGGATCACTACAAATCATGAGCGTAACGAGTGTCTCACTTGCCGGCGGCGATCATTTCATCGCGTTTTTTGTAATATTCCAAGAGGGCGGCCATCGAACGGGCGGCTCGCTCGGGCTCCTGATAAACTGGGACGCCGTTGTCGAGGAGTGTGCGCACCAGTTTTTCCTGCAGGCTGCGATAGGTAAAGCCGATAATCGGCTTATCAGGATGCCGGCCGGTGAGGCTGATAAACTGCCGCGCAAATTCGTCAATCAGTTTGTCCGTCTCCTCCGGCACAGCCTCCGGCGTGACTCCCATTTCACCAAGCACACGCTCAAGGAAAAGCGAAGGTGACACAAAATAGGCAAGGAGCATATCGACACAATCATCGTGCAAAATCGCGTCGGGGATGCCGAAATAATCGTCCGCGTGGTTTTTGCTGAAAGTCATATCGACCGGGTTGGCGGTGCTGGCTGTTTTGGGAATCATCGTCCGGAGCTTTTCGACCGTTTCATCGGAGAGATGCGACAATTTAAGCCCCGCCCTTCCGCAGGCGTCCGCCGCCGCGGCGCCCGGCCCGCCGGAATGAGTCTGAATGACCACGCCGTTGCCGCGGGGCCGTGGCAGGGTTCCCAAGGCAAGGGCATAGTCGAAAAGTTCGGTAAGGGTCCTGGCGCGGACAATCCCGCACTGCTTAAAAACACCGTCATATATTTCATTGGGCCCGGACATGGAGCCGGTGTGGGATAATCCCGCCTGCTTTCCCGCCTCCGAGCCGCCCACGTAAAGTGCGACAATCGGTTTTCGCGGCGTGATGGCTTTGGCGATCTCCACGAACCTGTCGCCGCGGTTGATGCCTTCGATGTAAAGAGTGATGACCTTTGTATGGGGGCAGGCACCCAGATATTCGAGGCAATCGACAATGTCGATACTGGCTTCATTGCCTACGCTGAAGGCGGTGCTGTAGCCCATGCCGTGGCGCCCCAGGTAGTTGAACATCTGAGTGATGAAGCTGCCGCTTTGCGAGGCCAGGCCGACGAAGCCGGGCGGGCAGTCCGCCTTGATCGGCGTGGGATTGAGTTTGATGTGCAGATTGGCCACGCCCAGACAGTTGGGGCCCAGAAAACGGATACCCCAACGGCGGGCGATGTCCTCCAGTTCTTTTTGCAGAGCCTGGCCTTCCGGTCCCGCCTCACGAAACCCGCCCGACACGACAATCGCGTGCCTGATGCCCCTTTTCCCGCAATCATCAAGGGTGGGGCAGACGATTTCCGTTGGAAGAACGATAATGGCCAGATCGGGAACCTCCGGCACGTCTTTGATGTGGGCATAGGCGGTAAGACCACGGACTTCTTTTTCCGAGGGATGTACGGGAAAGATTTTTCCTTCATAGCCCAGCGCCTGAAGCGACGAGAGCATGATCGACCCCATGCGCATGAAGGTATTGGAGGCTCCGAAAAAAGCGATACTTTTCGGGTTTGCTATCGGATAAAGCGGACTTTCAGAAATAGATCGAATCATTGTTTCACCTGTATATTTTTTATTAGTGGGAAATTCGGCGGTAAGGAAATTTCTGCTATGCGGACATGTCACCACTTTTCGCCGCGGCACTGCCCGGCGCTATATTTCATCACACTACCGGCAATTCCGTTTTCTTGTCTTTTTTGGCCTGCTCGTCGAGAATTATCTTAAGCGCCATCCTCGCTGTCTGCCCCACCAGCGTGGAGCAGCCTTCGGGCATCCCCGCCTCCACCGCGGCCTTCATGTCTTCCATATTGTAGAGATTAAAAAAGCGGCCGTACTTCTTGACCTGAATGTCATAGCAGCGACAGGTGGAGAATTCTTCTACAAACTGTTTATGTAATTCCTTCGCCAGGAGAAGCGCCCGGAGCTGTTTTCCCATTCTCGCCAGATCTTCTTTTTTTCTGCCGAAAAAATAACTTATGGCCATCGTAGAGCCTGAAAGAGCGCCGCAGTGGCCGTCACCGGACAGCCCGACACCGTCGGCAAACCCGGTGGCCGCGCGCACGACGTTGTCGTCCTCCACCCCCAGCACTTCAAAAATGGCTGAAAGGGAGCATTGCGCGCAGTTACCGCCTCTCAATTCGTAGGCTTTCGCCCGCCTGAAGACTTCTTCGAGCATTTCTTCCGTGTTCATACAGTTTTAATCTCCTTTATTTTATTCCAGCGTAAATGCTTTGCCATAGGTCCGTATGAAAAAGCGCATCTGCGTCGGGGAAACACGTTACGCGATCGTGAATAAGAAGCTTTTGTGCCGATAATCGCCCCTCCCCGGTCCGACAGGGGAGGGGCGCAGTTTTGGCCACTATGAGCCTCATCGCTTGTGTTTTTTACAAATTTCCTCTCACCTGATATTGTACCGGCCGCTACCCGGCCGGTGTTTCATTTCCGGGCGCGCCAGATGATTTCCGCCAGTCCCAGCACCTCGAGTCTGTTATCGAGATTCTCCATTTTCACAGCATCGGTAAGCATCTTGGCGCAGCTGGGGCAGGCCACAGCAAGGATCGATGCTCCGGTCGCGGCCGCCTCGCGCACACGCACGCGGCTGGCGCTGTCCTCGCCCGTGCCCAGGATGTCCGTAAAGAAGTTTCCTCCTCCCCCGCCGCAGCAAAAAGCATCATCGCCGTGGCGGTGCATCTCGACAAATTCAGCTTTGGGGATGGCATTTAAAATATCCCGCGGTGCCTGATAGATTTTCTGATGCCGTCCCAGATAGCAGGGATCATGATAGGTGATACGGACGGGCCAGGCTTTGAGTTTGATTTTCTTCTTTTTAATGAGTTCGGCCAGGACCTCGCTGTAGTGGCGGACTTTATAGCGGCCGCCCAGCCCCGGATAATCTTTTTTAAATGTGTTTAGCGCGTGCGGGTCGAGGGTGATGATCTCCCTGACGCCTTTGGATGCGAATTTTTCGATGTTGGCCCGGGCAAGCTCCTCAAACAGGCCCATTTCACCGAGCGTGCGCACGTCGTTTCCGTCACAGGTTTCTTCGGCTCCGAGGATTCCTACGGACAGACCTGCATCCACCAGCATCTTGCCCACGCTTTTGGCCATCCGCCTGCCTATCTCGTCAAACGAGCCGACGCATCCCGCATAGAAGAGATATTTCTGGTTCGTATACGGTTTGAGTCCCGTCCCTTCGGCCCAGTCGCCGCGCTCGCTCTGCGGCATCTTATAGGGGTTGCCGCTGCTGACAATCGCCTTGAAGTAGTCACGCACACCCGGCGGGATGAGGCCTTCACCCACCAGCTCGGCACGTGTTTCCTGAAAGATGTCCGGCAGAAAATCCTTGAATCTCTCAAAGACACACTGATTTTTGCAGTTATCGCACGCGACGCAGGAAAACATGATTTCGGCAAAGCGCGCGGAGGTTTCGATCTCACCGGAAAGCCAGGCGCGGGTGAGCCACATCCGGCCACCGGGCGCGAAGGTGTCCCAGCCGAAGGCTTTGTAGGAGGGACAGTTGAAGTCGATGTAATCCGACGGATGTTTGCAATAGCCGCAGCGGAAGCAGCGGTGAACGATATCTTCGTGTTCAATGTGACGTATGTAGGTCATGAGTCCACCTCCCAGTTACCGGGGTTCATAATCCCCTGCGGATCGAGGTTTTTCTTGATCATCAAAAGCAGATTGCGCGCATTGGGCTCCATCTTTTCCAAAAGCATCTTCTGCTCCTTGAAGTTCGGCTTCCAGGGTATGCCGCCCATCTCCAGTGCGAAAGCAGTGGCCTCGTCAAGCGCCTTTTCGGCGCGGGAGATCATAGCGGGATCGTTACGGTTGAAGGCATACGAAAAGCTGAACATCGTCGAATGGCCGCCGCAGATGAGCCGGGAAGCGCCGGCAAACAGCGGCAGGTCATATTTATCGGCCAGCTCCTCTATCTTTGCCGCGTATTTCGGGAAATCTTCAATGGGAACAATCGGCCCGGAATATTCGAATCCGCCGCCCCGGGGCACATCGGCAAACGCGGCGACGTTACGTCCGGGCATCTGCAGGAGCGCTTCTCTCATGTAAAAGGTTCCCATGAAGCCCCCGTCTTTGGAATCCATGTACTCCTTCAGGGAATCCCAGATCATCCTGCGTTTGAAATCGATTTCCTCCCGTGTGGCGCCTGTATAGAATATCGTGATCTGATAGGTGCCCCGGAACATGAGCGGTTTTGGCTGGAACCAGACATTGATGTCCTCGAGCAGTTCCAGTTCGGTGAGCTTATACAGAATTGATGGCACCAGATCGGCACGGTCGGTGACAAACAGCTCCGCCTCGCGGAATTTTTTGTTGGGATAGAGCCGGATGCCGACCTTGGTAATAACCCCGGTACAACCCAGCCATCCGAGAAAAAGCCCGGACAGGTCCGGCATGGTTGGCCCCTTGGAAATCCAGTACGGCCCTATCGACGGAGAGCCGATGAGGCAGATTTCCCCTGTAGGCAGGACCACCTCCAGACCTGAGACCATGTCGGAGTTGAAGCCGTACTGGTTGGTGAGCCTGCCCTGGCCATGCAGTGACACATTGGCCGCGATGGTGGTGACGGACGGTGAATCGGGGATGCTGTGGCGGAGGGTGGGGTGGTGCTTCTCCAGGTACCCCTTGAGCGCACCCTGTGAGGTGCCCCCTTCGACGACCGCGTAGCGTGCCATGGGATTGACCTCGAGGATTTTATTCATCCTCTTCATGTCCAGGACAATGCCGCCTTTTAGCGGAATCACCAGTCCCGCAAGCGACATACCGTTGCCCATCGGGACCACCGGTATCTTTTCCCGGTTTGCCAGTTGGAGGATTTTCTGCACTTCTTCTGTCGTTTTCGGTGCAACTACATAATCCGGCCGGTGTGGCGCCAGCACGCCGGGATCGCGTGAATAAAACCACAACTCTTCCGGCGCGTTCGAGACGCCTCTTTCACCGACAATCTCCGTCAGGGATTTGAGGATATCGCTCATATGGTCCCCCTTTCTATTTCGCCGATGGCCATTTTGCAAAGATCAATGATATGTACAGCTTTCAATCCCCTCTTCTCAACCTTTACAGCAAAGCCCGTCTGGCAGGCCGGACAGTTGAAAACACAGTATTCCGCCCCCGCAGCCAGCATATCGTCAATGTTTCTTTTCTGAATATCGTCCGCCAGCTCGTAGCCGCCGATGGCATACATGATCTCGGCGCAACACAGGGCGTTTTCTCCCTGATATGTTCTTTTGGGCTCCTTGACGCCGATGAGGCGGAAGATCTGTTTAACAAGAGGGTGTTTGTCCGGTATCAGACGGTTGGAGCAGGGACGCTGATAGGCGACGGTTATATTCAAGGGCTTGATTTTGTCTTTTAGCTTCTTCATTCTTTCCAGCAGGAAATCCATGTAATAGACGGGCTTGAAGGGCACTTCCATACCGTAGGCGTCGGCAATGGAGGTAAGCGTGCCGTAGCATTCGTCATGCAGGCAGATGACTTCCTTCACACCGAGCTTACGGTAATTTTCAATGACCACCGGAAGACGCTCCTTGATGACCGACATCCGGGCGAAGTGGGAATGAACCGCCGGGCACATGAACTCCGTGCCGAATACAGCCGCGTCGGCAACATCCTTGAATATCTCCCCTGAACCCAGCGGGCCTAGCTCTCCGATGAAGCAGCAGGACAGGGCCTTGTCTTTCACATCACCTACCAGATACTTGCCCTGCATCTCGGTCATGTTTATCCACTGGTTGGTGATGGGGCGAGGCGCGACATAAATGCCCTTTTCCTCGCGCCGCTCCGAAATAAGGTAGAAAGGATGGTTTCCCCGTTCACAATACTCCTCGCACGCGTAGCAGGTCGTACATTCGTGGAGCACACGGGAGTCTTTGCCCATCATGATTTTCATCATTTCCCCGTGTGCTTCCTTGTGCCCGCTGAAGGTCATGTACTGGCATTTGAGCAGGCAGTCCGCCTGCTTGCAGCTGGCACAAACCTTCTTGTCGAACTTTAGCTGATACATGAAACCACCTCCTGATTTAAACATACGTTTGTCTGTCTCACTGGCGAAAAAACCATAACACCCACACGCGTAACTCCGATACTATACAAAAAAACAATATGCGTTGCTACCGTTCAAAGGTCAAATTCACTTTGTTGTGCGGGTCATTCAGGGACGACGGATTCCGGCCGAAAACCTCCTTGAAGGACGAGGAAAAATGGGAAAGGTTTTCAAATCCCACTTCGAGATAAACATCCGAAGGCGCCTTGTTTTTTTCCTTAATCAGGTAGTATGCATGTTCGAGGCGCTTTTTTTTGAGCCACCGGCTGGGCGCATCGGCAAAAACTCTTTTAAAATCTCTCTTGAAGGTGGAGAGACTCCGGCCGGTCATCTTGGAGAAGGCCTCCAGGGGAACATTGAAGACGAAGTTTTTACTCATGAAATCTTCCAGATCTATTTTTTCCGGTGCGGCAAAGTGAAACAGTGATTCGAAAAGCCGCCTGTCGATCTGTTTCAGGACGAGAAGAATTTCCCTTGTTTTAATCTCACTCAACTCCCCGCCGAGCTTGCGGCCGGAGTCGAAATAAAGCCTCAAAGACTCGAAAATATTGTCCATAAGGGCGGAAGGCCATAGTTTTTTAACACGACACAGCATATCGGCATGATCATTGGCCGTGCCGGAGACAATATTTTCGTGCGGCAGATATTTTTGCAAAAATGCTTTACGCAGAAAAATGCTCAGCGTTTTGAAAGGAGCGCCGTTTTCTTCGGGATATTTCGTAAATTTCGCCAGCGTGTTACGGCGGATAAAAAGAGTGTCTCCCTGTTTAAAGGAATGCGTCGAATTCGCCTCTACGACGGAAAGCCGGCCGGCCAGAACATGAATCAGCACATGCGATGGCACGTACTGCTCTTTTTCCGTCGTCCGCCCCGCCCTTGCGGTACAAAAGATACTCTCGCGCTTAAAGCTGAAATCTTCCTCTTTCATTGTAAACCAGCGGTTTTCTGAACCTCCGGCGCCGCTTACTTGTCTGCCGGTGGAGTGCTGTTGTTTCTGGTAACCGGCGCGTCCGGGTCCTGTGCCCACTCCTGCATGGCTCCTGCGTAAAGTTTGACATTGGTGTAGCCCAGTACCTGCGTCATCAGATAGGCCCAGGTGGGGCAGCACTGGCCGATATCACAATAGGTGACAATGGCCGCGTCGCGGTCTTTGCCGGCCGCCGACTCGACGATTTGAGCCAGTTCTTCTTTTGTTTTAAAGGTTTTGTCGTCGTTGAAAGCGCAGGAGGTGGGCATGTTGAAAGCGCCCGGAATATGACCTGTTTTGGGAATGCAGTCCATCTTTTTTTCGCCGGAAAAAAACTCGCGCTCTCGGGTGTCCAGAAGAGTCAGTCTCCCCAGATTATTTTTAATGTATTCCTTGTCGGCAAATCTCTCGCCTGAATATTTTCCCTTGAAATCTTTTGATTTTCTGCGTTCGATCCTGCAGGACAGGGGCTTTTTTTCCAAAACCCATTTGTTCATTCCGCCGTCGAGAAGCGCTACGTTTTTAATGCCCGCATACTGCAGTGTGCAGGCAACACGGGCACTCTGGTAGCTTAGCCGCGGTGTGTCCATACAGCCGGTCACAACGACCAGGCTGTCAAAATCAATGCCGAAATAACCGACGGTGTCGTCAATATCATCTTTTTCCGGCAGAGATGCAAACATCCCGTCTCTCATGTAGGCCCATGCTCCGTAAAAGGCGTTGACGGACCCCGGTATATGGCCTTCTCGGTACTCTTCGACACGACGTACGTCCAAAATGACCAGTTTGGGATTTTTAAGATTTGCCAGGAGCCAGTCGGTGGAAACAATGGGGGCAATATCGCGGGCCATAGAGGTGAGAGGCAGCAGTAAAAAAACCATCGCTGCTACCGGAAGCAGGATAAAAATTTTTCTTCTCATGACAAGACCTCCTTTTTTGCTCGGCCGGTTTGTTTCGTAACAACGCCATTTTCTACTCGGGAAAATCATAGCATATTCAATTGATGTTCAGCCAGTTTAAATTTCTCACCGAATTGCCTCGAACAAGACGATAACACCCATATCGAACAAAAAACTGGACACATGTACGACAATGGATTGGGTATCAGAGATCAGATAATCAAAAAATCGTATCTCTGATGAATGATCTGTATCGCAGGGTAGCTCGTAGCGAACAACTCCACGGGGTAGAGCTTTGTTTTGGGCTAACTTGCTGAGACAGAGATGATGTTGAAGTTAGACAGAAGCTCATGGTTGATGGACATACAGAACACCGCTCGCCCTGAGCCTGTCGAAGGGTGAGCGAAGACGATGCTTGACCGTTCATGCTTCGACAAGCTCAGCACGAACGGTCAGTAAAAAGTTCAGTATGAAGTTACCATAAAGCGCGAAGCTTACCGCTTCGTGTCCCCAGTTCACCCTGAGCCCGTCGAAGCCTGCCCTGAGCCCGTCGAAGCCTGCCCTGAGCCCGTCGAAGGGGGCGGCGGAGGTGGCCTGTTTTAGCGAGCCGGAGGTGGAGAGTTAACAGATTAGATGATTAGAAGTTTAGAGGATTAGAGGGTTGGAGGATTGGTGGCTGGCGTCTTTCATCTTTTCTCTTTCTCACGCTTTTCCATCCGGCGGCAATTTTTTGGGCACATCCCGTTGTATTTCGTGATTGACATCCGGAGTGCTTCCTTCTAATGTTTTGCAACTGATGTAGAGAAAATCACGGCCGGCCGCCGGACGGTCGAAAGGAGCTGTCATGGGCGCACCACTTGTCATTGCGATGTCGCGGGGAGAGGAAATTGTCCTTCTGCCGAATATGGCTAACCGCCACGGGCTGATTACCGGCGCAACCGGTACAGGGAAAACCGTCACTCTTCAGAAAATGGCGGAATCCTTCTCGTCGATCGGCACACCGGTTTTTATGGCCGACGTCAAAGGAGACCTCTCCGGCATCGGTGCGGCGGGCGTCGCCTCCGAGAAGTTGCTAAACAGGCTTGCATCCATCGGCATCAGTGATTTTCAGCCCCGGGCCAATACGACTGTTTTCTGGGACGTCTTCGGTGAAAAGGGTCATCCGGTGCGCGCTACCATCTCGGATATGGGGCCGCTTCTGCTGGCGAGGCTGCTCAATTTAAACGACACCCAAACCGGTGTCCTGACGCTGGTTTTTAAGATTGCCGATGACAACGGCCTTTTGCTTCTGGATCTCAAAGACCTGCGGGCGATGGTGCAGTTCGTGGGTGAAAACGCCCGGCAGTTCACCACCGGCTACGGCAACATCTCTACCGCTTCGATAGGCGCCATTCAGCGGGGGCTTCTTATGATCGAGGAGCAGGGCGGAAACAAGTTTTTCGGCGAGCCGATGCTCAACATCGCAGACCTGATGCAGACCGACAGCGAGGGGCGCGGTGTGCTCAATGTGCTCTCCGCAGAGAGGCTCTACAACAGTCCGAAGCTGTACTCCACATTCCTGCTGTGGATGCTCTCCGAGCTTTTCGAGCAGTTACCGGAAGTGGGAGATCTGGAAAAGCCGAAGTTGATATTTTTCTTCGACGAGGCTCATCTGCTGTTCAACGATGCCCCGCGGGCGCTTCTGGAAAAAATCGAGCAGGTCGTACGTCTGATCCGCTCCAAGGGAGTGGGAGTTTATTTTGTCACGCAAAACCCGCTTGATATTCCGGAGACGGTGCTGGCTCAACTCGGTAATCGGGTGCAACACGCCCTGCGCGCCTTCACACCCCGCGACCAGAAGGCGGTGAAAACCGCGGCGGAAACCATGCGCGCCAATCCGGACTTTGACGCGGCCGCCGCAATTACCGAACTGGGCGTCGGCGAGGCGCTGATTTCTTTTCTCGATGAAAAAGGCAGACCGGCGCAGGTGGAGAGGTCTTTTGTGATTGCTCCCAACTCGCGCCTGGGAGTCTTGACCGACCAGGAAAGATCCGCTGCCATCAGGCGTTCCCCCGTGTTCGGGTACTACGAAAAAGAGCTCGACCGCGAGTCCGCCTATGAAATGCTGCGGGCAGCCGCCCAAAAAACTGAAACCCCGGCCGCGGCAGCCCCGCCGAAAGGAGCGGGCGAGGGGCCTGCGCAAAGTGCGGGTCAGGCCCAAGGAGGCTTCGCCGGCGGCTTGAACGACATACTTTTCGGACGAACCGGACCGCGGGGCGGGAAGACAGACGGCATTGTTCAGGCCTCCGCCAAAAGTCTTGCCCGCACCATCGGCTCCTCCGTCGGGCGGGAAATCGTCCGCGGTGTGCTCGGATCCCTGCTGGGGAAGAAAAGATAATCTGTCGGTGGTGGCTCTCCCGCCAGGTCACAACCGTCCATGTTTCAACGGCGGTGATCGCGATAAACCATATATCCTGGCAAAAGTCTGCCGGCCTTTCGGCTTTTCTTAATCTTCGATGGTGCAGACCGAACTGCATCCGTCCCCGTTAATTGTGTTGCCGTCATCGCACTCCTCTTCAATATCCCGGATGAGCTTTACGGTATCCACTGTGGTATAGCCTGCGGAATCGCCATAGACGATGATTTTGCCGGAAGTGCCGGCGGCAAAGTTAAACGACCCGAGCAATAGCCCCTCACCGGCTTTGGGCGGGCTAATGCTCTGATTCACAACTGTATCGTATTGGCCACCCTGGTAAATGACCCGCACGGGAACATTTTGGGCGTCCTGATACCAGGCTCTTTGCCAGACAAGATAGACGTCATACCGGCCGGCACTCGAAACGGTGGGAGTGAAGGTTGCGTATCTGCCGGGATCCGGGCCCTGGCCGCGGGCGAAGGTGTTTTTAAAGCCGTATTGTGTGCCGGTGTGACGCTGCCAATTTCCTGTGAGAACGCAGCCAGGGTCACTGTCGTCAACCAGGACTTTTATTTTTCTTTCTTCCTTTTTCCCGTTTCCGCAAACGGGCCATTCCATATTTTCATAGCGCACCTGTGCCGGTATTTTATGGCTGGCGCTTGCCGGATCCGGCCCGTACGGCGGCCATGTCAGGCCATGGCTCCACCAGGCCGGCCTGGAGGACAAATAAAGAGAATCGGGAATCGTCCGGATGTTGATTGCCGCGTCCCATACGGTTTGCTTGTTGTAGCTGTCATAGTTTCCGTGCCGTAGCAAAGTATCCCTGGCCCTGGTGTCATATTCTTCCACAACGGCGTGAAACGATGCTTTATAGCCGATATCGTAGATGACCGGCTTTGTCCAGGTATCCGGTGAATCGACGCCCGCCACTTCATAGATGAAGTTCACCCCCGGATATGATCCCAGGATATTTCCCACGACGTTGAAATATCTGGAATAATAGGCAATGTGAATCGCGCGGTTGTCTATGGTGATGTCTTCCTGGTAGCCGCGAAGATTGTTTCTGAAGATGGTGTGATGCGAGGTAGAACCCCAGATAAAATCACTGCCGATCTTGGTGGCGATATTTCCTTCAAACAAATTGAAAACCGGATGCGCGCCGTGATGTGTCATGTCCGTTTTGATACCGTAGGTGTTATTTCCACAGACGGGAAATTCCGCCACGTTGGTGCCGAAATAGTTGTAGGCGACCACATTACCGCCCCCTGCACTGGAAAAGGAAACGGGGCTGGCCAGATTTTCAAATATGTTGTTTTCGATTAGCGAGGCCGTGACATGCCCCTGCAAAGACATGGCATATCCGTGATTGCCCGTATAGCAGCGGACATGATGGAAGTAATTTTCACGAAACTCATTGCGGTATAGTTTGGTCGAATGAAGATGAATCTGGTTCACATGGGCCGTTTCGACATTTTTCATCCAGCAATAGGCGCAGTTTTGATATTCAAAATTTGTGCCGATCTCTGCGTCACGCGAGGTGATGTACAAGTCTTCAACGCCGATATACTGGCCCTCGATGCCGGCTTTCATCACCTGAGGTTGATATTTTGACGCGAAGTTCCATAGCAGCCCCTGTTCAAGAGTAAGTGTGTTGCCGTTTTTGGCGGTCACTTTGATGATATGGCCGATGGTTCGCTTGCCGCCTTCGCAGACGCCTTTACCGGCGCTGCAGTTCTCACCGACCTTCGGTTCATTCCAGGCGCCGCATTTGGTGGTGTGATCCAGAGAGCACCTGGGTGATCCGCACCAGGTGCAGTCTCCGTCTTTTCCCGCTGAAGTGGCGTAATTGGGATCATTTTCCTGGTCGATGATCAGAAAATCGCCGGGTGCAATGGAAGAGGCGTCTGCAACGGTAAGCTCTGTCGAGCCTTTGGAATATCCGCCTGTGACCCTGATATAAGCTCCGTGAGAAGTCCCCCTGCCCACGATGACGGCCCGATAGGTTGTGGCTTTGGAAAAAAGAAGAGTTTTGTCCGGGCCTGCGCCCCGCAGCGTGATGTGGCTTTTACTTAAGGTCAGTGTGGAATTCAACAGATACCTCCCCTCGGGAAGATACACCACCTGATTTGCCGGACAGGCATCTATTGCCGCCTGGATGGCCTGCGCGTCGTCATGCACACCGTCACCATAGGCATTATAGGGGAAGTTCTTCACGTTGGCGCAGATGGTCGTGCGTATCGGTATGCCGCCGGGGATACCCGCCTGTGACCAGTCGACTATCCGTGACGCCGGGATGATTTCATCACCGGTGCCGATCTCCGGTGATTCAGCGTCATAAGGGATTCCGGAGCCTGAATCTCCGCCGCCTCCGCCGCAGGCTGCAAGAATAATAATTGTCATGATGAGAAGGGAATGCCGGAAGATATTGAAAATGGACCTGTCATTTTTCATATCGCTCTCCTTCTTTTGTTTATTTATCTGCCCAAAAAGAGTTGTGTTTCATCGGCGGCACAAAAGCCTCCTTTTTCGTACCATGTACAAAGCTTACAGTCGTGTGTCGCCGGTTACAAAAGTTCAGGAATAATTGCCCGGGATGAAAAAACGCGCAGGCCTTCCTGCACCACTCCACCGGCAACTTTCCACCCGCGTTAATCCTGAAACCAGGGTAAATCGGCTCGTCAGCCGACCACGATGCCGCCGCCACAGCTTAAAATTGATATGAAAATCTTTTTTGTGAGTTAGTTATAAAAGGCAGGCTGCTTAGTGTCAAGAGGATAATCCGCAGCTCTTTGTGGGCCGCCTGAATGATACCGCCAAGACGTGACATAAGGGGAAGGGGGATTTGGTCTTTCGGAACCGACAGAACTATTCAAGAGGCTCGCTGTGGAGTCCCATGATTTCAGCCGGCGAAAGGAAGTAAAATTCGAGGCTGTTTTTCCGGGCTTGATTTTTACACGTCAGTCTGTCGCCGCCGGAATTGACCCTGCGGCGGCAGACTGACCGGGGTTTTCTGCGGCTTATTTTCCGGAGGTCTTCTTTTGTGCCGTTTTTTTGGCAGGTTCCTTTTTTGGCGCCGCCTTTTTTGCTACCTCCTTCTTTGCCGCGGCCGGTTTGGCCTTTGTGGCCGTTGCTTTTTTCTTCGGCGCGGGGGCTGCTTTTTTGGGCGGCTTGGGCCCTTTGTTTTCCATTATCTCGTCGCAGCAAATTATTTCAGCCATTGCATAGCCGCATTCTTCATCCACAATGACTGAAAGACCGCATACTTCACAACTCAGAACGTCTCCGGGCTTTACTTTGGGCATGAGCACTACCTCCTCGTTGTTGATGGGACTCCTGCATCTGCATTTTCAAAATATTTCGGGAGATTTTAAGTCAAAATATTTTATCTTTCAAGCACAGATTTAGATTTTGTGTATCCAAAGCAGCGGTCCGCTGGAACCCCTTATCGGCCGTTTCGGCGGTGCGGCGCTGCGTTCAGGGAAAGGATATCTTGACATTGTCCGCGGGTCTGATATTGTTTTTTCCCGCAGGACAGAGCGCCCGTTCCACCGAACAAAAGAATTTCGCAGCTCGCCTTCGGACGCTTCGTCTTTTGTTCCCAGTATGACGGAAATTCCATCGCAGCATGGCCGGAGCCGGTTTGAAAAATTCATACCGGTTCATTATCCGGCAGGATTACACAAATATGTCCTTTACGAACGAGCATAAATATCGCAGTTGGGTGGAGGTGGACCTGGATAATTTCACCGCCAACCTTCGTGAAATAAAAAGGCTCGCCGGCGGCAAGGCCGACTTCCTGCAGACCGTCAAGGCCGACGCCTACGGGCATGGCGCCATAGAAATATCGCGTGCCGCCCTGCGTGAAGGAGCGCGTATGCTGGGCGTGGCCAACGCCGATGAAGGCATTCAACTGCGCGTAGGCGGCATCGAAGCCCCGGTGATTATTTTAGGCCCATCGACGGAGTCGGAGATACCCGACATTATAAAATATCACCTTACTCCGTCCGTTTCCGACGCGAAGTTCGCCCGTGTTCTGGAAGAGCAACTCACCAGAGCCGGCCGCAGGCTGCCCGTGCATCTGGAAGTGGATACCGGCATGGGACGCGGCGGCACGATGCATAGCGAAGCCCTCTACCTGATCCGTCAAATCATGACCATGCCGCACCTCATACTGGAGGGGCTGTTCAGTCACCTGGCCGCCAGCGAGACATTAAGCAGCTACAATGACGAGCAGTGGCGGCTTTTTTCGGGATTGCTCGATGAGCTTCAACGACAGGGGATACACATCCCCGTCCGGCACATGGACAACAGCGGCGCAATACTTAACTATCCCGGTCTGGAGCTGGAAATGACCCGGCCGGGCATTATGACCTACGGCATCTACCCTTCGGAAGAAACCAAAAGTAAGGCCCTCCTTGCGCCGGTGATGTCGTTTAAGACAACCATCGTTCTCATCAAGGATTTTCCCGCCGGCTACGGCATCGGTTATAACCGTACCTATGTCACCGCAAAAAATACGCGCGTGGCGACCATTCCCGTCGGCTACGGCGACGGCTATCCATTTGTCATGTCCAACCGCGGCGAGGCTCTCATCCGGGGCCGGCGCGCGCCGGTAATCGGGCGCGTGTCCATGGATATGTTAACGCTTGATGTCACGCATATACCGGAATGCGAGGTAGGTGATGAAGTGGTGCTCATGGGACGCCAGCAAGACGAATACATAAGCGCCAATGAAATCGCCTCCCGTGCGGGAACCATCAGCTACGAAATTCTGTGCGCGCTGGGAAAACGCGCGCCGCGTGTGTTCCTGCAGAAGGGGGAAATGGACGCGGTGGCGCCACGGCTGCGCAGAATTTATGTCCCGGGAGAAGAAAAATCGCTGGCCCGGATCGACAACATCATCCGCCACTGTCTGCAGGCACGCACCAGCGAGGAACTCGGTGATGCAATCTACTATGAAATGTTTGAAACACTGTTCGGCAAGGAGGATCGTCAACTGGAGCTGCGCTCCGGCTTCCGCTACGACATCACGATTTCGCCGCTTCCGGAAACGGCGGAGCACCGGCGCCGCGCCGGCGCCTATTTCAGCCTGAAAACCCACGTCGAATACATAAAGACCATTCGCAGCGATGTATTCATGATCGGCTGCGCCTCCGACAGCCGTCAGCTGGCCGCACTGATTGAAGACGAACAGTGCGAGTACCGCTGGATCCTCGGCGGCGGCGACCTCGTCATTGAAAGGGATTTTAACGTGGAGAAAGTGCGTGTCGACGGCGAGGACATCCCTGTTATACAAACCAAAAAGACCGACCGCGGCTACGAGGTCTGGTGCGGCAGCGAGAGCCTGAAGCGTAAACTCAACACGCAGGTTAAATTCGAAATTGAAATACTGACTAAAAAAGCCAAAAGCAACCGGACATTCCCAGTGTATCTGCTGTATCCGACGCGCGGCCTGGAGATAAACTTCAACCACGAAAACGCCAATTTAAAAAACGTCCGGGCGGAAAGCTTCTTTGCCGGCCGCCATCCGCTGGCCACGGTGCGGGCAATCAAAGACAAGTCCATAAACATCAAAATGCCGGATGAAGAATGGATTTTTCCGACCAGCGGCGCGATATTCATCTGGGATGTGTGACCATAAAGATGCAGTGCAAACAGATGAAGAAAAAGCCCGCGCCTTCCTCTTCAGTTTGCAGACAGGGCAGGGACATTGCGAAGCTTGATTGCCGAGAGTGCCGATCCATTGTGCGGGGTGAAAAATTATGGATGACAAAAACCAGCGTGAGTCTCTGGGAACCAGACTTGGCTTTATTTTGCTGGCGGCCGGCTGTGCCATAGGGCTCGGGAATGTCTGGCGTTTCCCCTTTATCGCGGGAAAATACGGGGGTGCCGCCTTTGTGCTGATTTACCTCGTTTTTCTCATCATCCTGGGCGCACCGATAATGATCATGGAGCTGGCCATCGGCCGGGCCGCCCGACAGAATATAGGCAAGGCCATGAAGACCCTGGAGCCGGCCGGGACAAAATGGCACATCTACGGCCATATCGCCATCGCGGGAAACTACCTGCTGATGATGTTCTATACAACTGTTACCGGCTGGATTCTCGCGTATGTGTTTTTTACATTGAGAGGCGATTTTGCCGGCCTCACTCCCGACGGAGTCGGCGCTTTTTTCGGTGGCCTGCTTTCCGACCCCGTGACCATGCTTGCCTGGATGACGATCACGGTGGTGTTCAGTTTTTTCATAACCGGCATCGGCCTGCGTGAAGGAGTCGAACGGGTCTGCAAGGTCATGATGTCGCTTTTATTTCTGCTGATGCTGGCGCTGGCCGTCAATTCCGTTTTTCTGTCCGGTGCCGGCGCGGGGATAAAATTTTACCTGCTTCCTGATTTTGGCCGCCTGCTGGCCGCAAAGCCGGGAGAAGTTATTTTTGCCGCGATGGGCCAGGCCTTTTTCACGCTGAGCCTAGGCGTCGGTGCGATCGCCATCTTCGGCAGCTACGCGAAAAAGGAGCACAGCCTTCCGGGTGAGTCTTTGCGCATCATTGGCCTGGACACATTCGTGGCGCTGATGAGCGGCATGATCATTTTTCCCGCCTGCTTCGCCTTCGGCGTCAATCCCGGCGCCGGGCCCGGTCTGATATTCGTCACCCTTCCCAACATCTTCAATCAGATGGCCGGCGGACGCCTGTGGGGCGCGATCTTTTTTATTTTTTTGAGTTTTGCCGCTCTGACCACCGTGATTGCGGTATTTGAAAATATCGTCAGCTACTGGATAGACGTCCATGGCTGGAGCCGTAAAAGGGCCTCGATGCTGAACGCTGTGGCAGTCGTGCTCCTTTCCCTGCCGTGCGTGCTGGGGTTCAATATGCTTTCCGGTTTTCAGCCGCTGGGAGCTAAAACCAATATACTTGATCTGGAAGACTTCATTTTCAGTACGACACTGCTCCCGGTCGGTTCACTCATCTTCCTTTTGTTTTGCATAAGCCGTTATGGCTGGGGCTGGAAAAACTTTATTGCGGAGGCCAACACGGGAGAGGGTTTTAAGTTCCCCCGCCGCGCCAGATTTTATGTGACCTATATCTTGCCGCTGATTATTGTCCTCGTTTTCATCAAGGGCTACTGGGATATTTTTGCAAAAGGATGAGACTCGGGTCGCAAAATTGCCGACCTGCAAGACAAAAATACCGACCATCATCAGGGCCGGCTGTGTCCGGTCATAAAATATTCACCATAAGGGGGGGGGCGAGCATGGAAGAAAACATATACCAAGACGAGAAATTCAAGGAGGCAAAAAAACTGACCACGATTATTTACGCTCTCTATGCGGCATCTTTTTTAGTAGGCGTCACGTCTATTTTTGCGATCATCATAAACTATATAAAGAAAGATGAGATGGCAGGGACTGTTTTCGAAAGCCATTTCCGCTGGCAGATGCGAACCTTCTGGTTCGGCCTGCTGTGGGCTGTTTTGGGAGGGATTTTAATTTTTGTTGTTGTAGGTTTCGTTGTTTTGCTAGTGGATGCGATCTGGATCATTTACCATATCGCCAAAGGCTGGCTGAGCCTCAATGAAAACAAGCCGATGTACTCCGTTAGTTGATAATGGAGGAGGATAGCTGATAGCTTTTAGTTTGCCGTTCATGCTTCGACAGGCTCAGCACGAACGGGCACTAGAACTCACCACGAACGGTCAGTAAAAAGTTCCGTACGAAGTTTCCATAAAAGCGCGAAGCTTACCGCTTCGTGTCCTCCGCCGGCGGAGGTGGCCTGCTTTAGCGGGCCGGAGGTGGAGAATAATAGCCAACAGCTCACAGCTCGTGGCTTGTAGCTGATAGTTCGTAGTGAAAAAATCGTTTGAGTGCGGCACTTTTCGTAGAAAGTCAAAAGGTGGTGTAATGAATGAGATGTTGGAGTATGGCAAAGAGGTCCTTGCCAGACAGCCCTTCAGTGTGCTTCTGGGTGCGGAGTTGACAAAATTTGAGCCGGGGATGGCCGAGCTTTCCCTTGTGGTGGAAGAGAAATTAAAGCAGCAACATGGATTTGTCCACGGCGGGGTCGTCAGTTACCTTGCGGACAACTGCCTCACCTATGTCGGAGGTTCGGTGCTCGGCGACGTGGTCACATCAGAGTACAAGATAAACTATGTACGGCCGGCAATGGGAGACAGGCTGGTGGCAAAAGCCACGGTGGTTTCAGCCGGCAAACAGCAGGCGGTGTGCCATTGCCGCGTTTTTTGTATAAGCGAAGGCGAGGAAAAACTTGTTGCCGTGGCACAGGGAACGATAAACAAGATTAAACAACCGGTATAACAAGACGTTATGACCGGCCGGGCACCATTACCGGCCTGCTTGAGATGGCATTGGAAAATCATTGTAATGATCTTTTTCATATTCATAAAGGAAAGCGATCCTTTTTATTGAAAAAGAAAGATCACTGGTGCTCCTGCAATATTTCGCCCAGGCGATATATTCAGGCCGTTACTTTATGCACTCAGCTTTCTGGCCATATTGGCCAAACCCAGCTCCAGCACCAAGGCTTTGCTGATTGACTCCGTCGGGAAATTCCGGCGGATGAATTCAATTTCCTCATCTTTGGGTCGCCGGGTCTCATGCAAGTCCGGCGACACTTTCAAATCCCATGGCACTTTCTTTTTGACGGCATCCACTGTTATGCCCGGATGAACGCTTGACAGAAACATCTCTTTGGTTTCCGGATCAAATTCGAAGACTCCCTGTGTGCTGATAAGTTTACTTGGCCCGCTGCCGGGCGTGAAATGTCCCGATTTCTCTCGGCTGTCACCACCTTCGAGGTAGCCGGGCGAGGTGAGATAGGGAAGCTTTTCCACAAACTGACCGCCGCGCATGGTCAGGACCGTTCTTTTTGCATAGGAGATGAAATCCGCCGCTCCACCCGAACCGGGCAGACGAACATCGGGTTTATCATAGTCGCCGATTACAGTAGTGTTGAGATTACCGTATTTGTCCACCTGGGCCACCCCCAGAAAACAGACATCCACGAAGCCGCGATAAGTCATGGTGAAGGTCGAAAACAGATCCGTGGAACAGGAAAATCCTCGGAAAGCCGTACAGTCCGCCACATTTTCCATGGGCATCGTCGGCTGGAAACCGATAATCCCCGCCTCCATGATGAGGGTTGCGCGGGGCGCGAACAATGCCTTGGCCAAAGCGCCTGCAATCATGGGAAGCCCGACACCAAGCACTACATTTTCATCGTCCCGGATCTCTTTGGCAATCGTGATAATCAACAATTCATTGAGTGTATAGGGCTTACTCATAGAGCACCTCTTTTTCTTTCATGATTTGCTCAAGCTCGTCGAGCGAAACACCCATGGTCCGCTCCTTTCCTTCTTCATCCCAGACGGAGGTGAATGCGGCACCGTAATTCGCTGGTGTCGAATAGTAGGGGCGCGCCCTCAGGACATTTAGGCCATCCATGCCCATGATGGAAACGTAATGTTTCATGTATGCGTTGTGATCCGGGCAGCCGTAAACCCATTCATCGAGAACGGCTTTGCCGCCATCTTCGTTCATCAATCCCATTGAAAGGACGGCCAGGCCGGTCTTGTCGCTGTTGTAGTAGCCCACGACCTGGCTCGGATGAGCGCCCCAGGGCATCTCCACTACGGCATCGACCCGAAAGTAAGGAATGATGGTAAAATGCGGGCTTGCGGCAATCACATCATGCTCGACGATTTCCTCGCAAGAAACTATGATTCTCCTGCTGGCGAGCGCCGCGGCCTGAACACTGCCCATGGCCCCCCAGTACTGGGCATTGCCGAATTTGTCCGCCCGCTGTACATGAATGATACAGACATCAGGATTTAGTGCTGGAACCAGGACTGTATCTTTCCCCGTGAAGGGACATGTGATAACTTTAAATTTATTCTCCCTCATGAAGCTTCGCCTCCGGAAAATGTCCGTGTGCAGAACGCCTTCGAGAACCTGCATGAAACTTAAGCCATGCATACCCGCCACCAGGCGGGCGTTGTACTGAAAGTTGGTATAGTCCTCGACCTGCAGCTCTCCCTTCTTCAAGCCCCGGCTGACGGGATACTCCCCTTCCCTACTGCCCGCACTCATCACGTAAGCCGTAACCAGACGCTCCACGCAGCCTGCCGCCGTGAGGATCTCATCACACAGGTGTCCGGATTGCGAACACAGGGTGAGGCCCCTCTTCTTCTGCCGGGCAACCTCATTTACCAGACCGAACGCTATGCTGATAGTGTAGTTGCCGATGATCAGCGTGTCTCCGTCCCGGACGTATTTGGCCACGGCCTGCCTTGCACTCATCAGTTTGTTTTTTCCTGTCTTCATTTTGTATCTCCTTGACAATCAGTGTACAAAAATACTTTTTTACTTTTCCGCCTCAATTTGAAAATGTGCAACTTTTGCACGGTCTGCAGGGTAGTGTCGGGAACTTAGCCAAAAGCAGAGACCGCCCAGCAATCCCGCCGCTGCGGCGATGATGAGTGCCGTCAAAAGACCAGATGCGCCTCCTTCTAAATAATCGGATAGCCCGCCGACCAGAAACGGGCTCCAGGCGCCGCCCAACATGTACATACAGAACATCGTCATCCCCCATGATATGCCTTTAAGACGCGGATGAACCACATCCTGTGTTACAGCGCCAAGAGCGGGCATCCCCAACACACTGCAGATACCATAGAGGAATCCCATCACCGTGGCGGCAACGAGATACGGGTTGGCAAGTGAAACAACAGTTCCGAAAGCGGAAAGAAGCAAGAGGGAGGCGATGCTCAAAACGGCGGACACAGGGTCGGCAAGCGCCGGCAGGAGCATCCGGCCGCGATTGTTGCGCTTCTGCCAGGCATCGGCCAGCCAGCCGCCCAGAAGTGCGCCGATGATGGCAAACAAGCCGATCGCCCCGATAATTACGCCCACCATGGATTCAGGTAGCTTCAGAGTTCTCATCAAAAGGGCAGGCCCCCACGCCATAGCGGAAAAAGACATGATATTGTGCATGCCGTAGCCGATGAAAAGCCACCTGAGAGATGGTATGCGCAAAAGCTCAATTGTATCTGCAATGACGCTTTTCACGGAGGTGCCCCTTTGTGCGGGAGATTTAATCGTTTTATAATCCCGCAAAAAATAGGCGATGATTCCCAGGACAACGCCGGGTATGGCAAAAACGAAAAATGGCGTCCGCCATCCTCCGTAATTGGTGGACAAATAGCCGCCCAGCATCACCCCCAGCGCCGCGCCTAAAGGAATGGCAACATTAAAAACACCCAGCGCCCGGCCGCGGGACTCCGGAGGATAGGCGGCAGTGATCCAGGCCGTTCCGCCTGCGGAAAACCCCGCCTCGCCGGTACCCACGAAAATACGGGGGATCAGCACGCCCAGAAAGCTCTTTCCCAGACCCGTCACATAAGTGGCTCCGCTCCAGATAATCGCCATGAGGGCCACCGCCTTGCGGCGGCTCCACCGGTCCACGAAAAAGGAGATGGGAAAAGCCAGAAGCGCCATGCTCAAGAAAAAGACACTCTGGAGCAGACCCGCCTGTGCGTCCGTGAGCCCCAGATCCGCCTTCATCGGCTCGAGCACGACCGAGAGCACCTGCCGGTCCATGTAGTTGACCATGTACAGAAGAACACAGACGATGAGAATCATCCGTGCATGCCTTCCTCCGGATCCGAATGTTTTTTGATCTTTTTCTTGATCTTGCGACATGAAGAATCTCCTTCCTCTGGAGTGTAATGACATCGGAGAATTTTATTACGGATCGCCCGGGAGCAGGCTCTTCACTTGTCAACTTTCTGCCATAACGAAGCGTTGGCGTTTCCGAAACCGCCACACAGCATGGCAACACCGTATTTAGCATCTTTAAAATCGGTTTTCATGATGTTGTTTAGTGTGACAATGATCCGGCATCCCGACTCCCCGAGTGGATGCCCCAGTGCCAGCGCCCCGCCCCAGACGTTGACGTTGTCGAACGGAGCGTTTTGGGCAATGCCCAGCTCACGCAGACATGCCAGTGCCTGACTTCCAAAAGCTTCATTTAGTTCCCAGATATCGATATCCTTCACGCCAAGGCCGGTGCGTTTCAGGAGTTTTTTCGCTGCATAAATGGGACCGATTCCCATCACGGTCGGGTCACAACCCACCATCGCACCGCCGGCGTATTTAATGTGATAGTCCAGACCCAGTTCATCGGCCTTGTCTCGATTCATGAGCAAGAGAGCCGCGGCACCCGCCGTCAACGGCGACGATACGGCCGCCGATACCACCCCATCTTCCTTGAAGGGCGTCTTCATCTCGGCCATTTCTTCAAGCGATACATCGTCGCGGATCCACTGATCCTTCGTCACTATGAATTTTGTGCCGTCTTCCTCTTCTCCTTCGATGGGAACAATTTCATTGTCAAATTTTCCCGCATCTCTGGATGCGGCGGCTTTTTTATGGCTCCAATACGCCATCACTTCCGCGTCCTTACGGTTTACATTCCACAGCCGGGCGACCTTCTCAGCCGTATTGCCCATGGGAAGATCTCCCATGAAGTAGCGCTCAAAAATCTTCGGATGCATATCCATGGCGAACATCATGGGAACCTTTTGCATATCTTCCACGCCTGAAGCCACGAAGATGTCCCCTTCGCCGCATAAGATAGCGCGGGCTGCATGCTCGGTAGCCGCCATCCCCGAGGGACACTGCTGATTAATCCCGTTGGAGGCCACATTTTCCGGAAATCCACCTGCAAGCCAGGCAAGCCTGGCTATGTCATTTTGCATGCCTGCCTGATTGGCCGTCCCGCAAAACACAGCTTCCACATCCTCAGGCTTCACCTTGGGATTGCGCTTAAAAAGAGCCCGATAGACCTCAATCAACAAATCTTCCGGCCGGACATTCCTGAACCAACCCTTATCCTTATGAGCTCTTGCGTTGGCACTCCTGACTCCGTCAATCACTACACATTCTTTCATGATCCCGTCTTCCTTTCCTTTTGATGTTTCACCGCGAACCACTCTGAAATTGATATTAAGTAACGCTATACGCTACATGCGTAACACATTAATATATTGTTTTATTATTGTCAATATATTATTTATGATGATAAAAATACTTGACTCCGGCAACAGGTTATTCTACTGTGCTAAAGATTAATATCGACAAAATCGGTTCGTGCAAAAACAGGAGGCTTTGGTGAAAATTTCCGAACTTGTCAAAAGAACTAATGTTTCCAAGGAAACGATCCATTATTACATCCGCGAGGGGGCTTTGCCCAAGCCGCGCAAATCCGGGAGAAACATTGCAGACTATGACGAGTCGATGGTTGAACAGATCGGGCTCATCAAGGATCTGCAGGAAAATTTTTTTCTGCCGCTTTCCGAAATAAAAAAAATCATCAAACAGCGAAAAAAACACTCTCTCGCCGATAAAGTGAAATTTGGATTTCTTACAAAATACGTCCGGCCTGTAGATCAGATCTTCTTCAGCACGGTCACGGGCAGAGACAACTTCCTGAAAGAGACCGGGCTGTCGGAAAAGTGGTTGAGCAAGATGGAACAATGGGGAATTATTACGCCGGAAACACAAAACGGGACAATGATCTACTCATCGGACAATGTGACGATCGGCAAACTGATTGTGGATATGGGGCGCTTGGGCTTCGGGCCCCGTGACGGTTATGATCCGGAAAATCTGAAACTTTATGCCGACTTTGTAAAGAATGTCATTCTTCCTACCCACATGAACTTTCTCAGGGAGCATACAGATTTATTGATGTCTCCGGATTTCAGGGAAAAAGGAATAAGACTGGTGGAGGCCCTCGGGCTATTTTTTTACCATATTTACCGAAAGACGGTGAAAGAAGAGATTCTTCGCGTGGTCAATGAAGAAGAAAAAAAGAACACAAAGAGCAAACCGCCCGGCCGCTGATAACATAGACTGCCAGCACTGAAACCCTTCACAAAATATGTATCACTCTGATTGCACACTCTGCCGGACGCTAAAGAGCGCCATCGGCAGGGCTGCCGCCATATTTTCAGGATTTCCGTTGTAAAGCTCTTCTATTGAATTGTTCTTTGATAGCCGGGTCAGGCTGCAGGGTTTAGCTAATCGTTAAAGGCACATCTGCCAGCGGACAGGAAGAATGACAGGGCGCTCACGGTCCGGCCACGCCGCCTTTGAGCGCCTTTTCCAGGCGCTTCATAAAATCGGCGCGGGGGATTTCTTTTGCGCCCAGACTTTTCATGTGCTTTGTGGTGACCTGGCAGTCGATAAGCTCACAGCCGTTATGCCCAAGCTCGGTTGCATAGACCACCAGGGCGACTTTGGAGGCGTTGCTCTTTTTGGTGAACATCGACTCTCCGAAAAACGCCTTCCCCATCATCACGCCGTACAGGCCGCCGGCAAGACCGTCTTCATCCCATGACTCGACGGAATGGGCATAACCAGCCTTGTGCAGCCTGATATAGGCTCTGATCATTTCTTCGGTTATCCATGTGCCTTGTTCGTCTTTTCTTTTTACCGTGGCGCAGTTTCGAATCACTTCCTCAAAAGCCTCGTTGACGGTGACGCGAAACCTGCCCTGCCGGATGGTCTGGCGCAGTGTTTTTGAAACTTTAATTTCTTCGGGAATCAGGATCAGGCGCGGGTCGGGTGACCACCATAAAATCGGGTAGCCATCAGAGTACCAGGGAAATATTCCCATGGAATAGGCCAAAACCAGTCTTTGCACACTCAAATCGCCTCCGACCGCCAAGAGACCTCCTTCGTCGGCCATCTCTGGTGACGGAAAAACAAGTCTTTTGCTCAATCGGTAAACAGGCATAGCTATGTTAAATGTTCCATATTATCCTAGATTACGCAATAGGGTTCAATTTTGGGATGGTTACAGGCAACGAGAAGCGTGATGTTTTGTCCCAAAGCCCGAGAAACCACTCCCGGCGTTTCATGGCCAGTGATAATTTTAGAATGCGACGGTTGCCGTCTTTCACCATGTAACCGCCCATAGCAAAAAGTTTGTATCGTAACGTCGACAGCTTCTGCTGGACTTTCGTTCCGATAATGCTCTGACGGAATAAGCTCATCAGATTGTATGCC